>ERZ773104.563-NODE-563-length-57689-cov-3.152254_pt1 | contig 57689 bp, 49 predicted proteins | sample MGYA00511920_ERZ773104 | MGnify/ENA primary metagenome ERZ773104 (study PRJEB29015, sample SAMEA2737857) | human gut metagenome | biome: human gut; feature: human-associated habitat; material: faeces | place: China | collected 2012 ... | reverse complement strand
CTGCGCCATGGCCTGCATGGATGAGAAAGATACGGACGTGGAGCAAGGGGAGCGGGCGCTCAGGCAGGTGTATACGGAAGAAGGGTGCCGAGACGGGCAGGTGAGCTTCCGGTTTCATTCGGATTCCTGTCTCCATTGCCGGGTACCGGCCTGCGCAGCTGCCTGTATGATGGGTTGCCTCTATAAAGACGCGGAGAGCTGCCTGGTGCTCTACGACACCGCCGCCTGCGACGGCTGCGGCCAGTGCCTGAACGCCTGCCGTATGGGGGCCATTTCCCTGAACCGTCACGGCAAAATCCAGAAATGCGACGGCTGCATCGAGCGCCAGCGCGCCGGCAAAATCCCGGCCTGCGTGCGGGTGTGTCCGACGGGAGCGCTGTATCTGGGAGAATAAAAAAGAGCGTTGTTCAGTCATTATTTTTATGACGGGGCAGCGCTTTTCTATTTGCGTTAGAGAATGATATACATGGTAGAAAAAAGGAAACGTCGTACACTTTCAGTTGGAAATAGTATTGCGGTTTACCCGTATAAGATTTACGAATTTGTTCAGAATAAAAGGAAGAATACGATATACGGAGGCGTCCCCATGAGCGAAATCCTGTACCTGAAACCTGAAAAAAACGTCCGCACCTACAACCGCGTCCTGACCCTGGGCGAGGCTGTGGAAATGCAGTGCGCGGATCCGGCAATCGTAAACCGCCTGAAGACCGAGAAACTCTACGCCTTCCAGGATGTAAAGCCGGGCAGACGCTCCTGCGCAGGCCGCACGGTCATCTCGATCCTGGACGTGGTCGAGAAAATTCAGGCTGTCTACCCGAGCCTGGAGATCCAGAATCTGGGAGAAATGGATTTCGTAGCTGAATATTCCACCAAACCGGAGGAGAACCGGTTCCGGACCTTCCTGAAAGTGAGCCTGGTCTGCATCCTATGCTTCTTCGGATCTGCATTTTCCATCATGGCCTTCAACAACGATGTCTCCACCGTCGATCTGTTCCGTCAGTTCTACACCCTCCTGACCGGCCAGCCTTCGGACGGCTACACCATCCTGGAATTCACCTACTCTTTAGGCCTGGCCGTGGGCATCCTGGCCTTCTTTAACCACCTGGGCGGCCGCCGCCTCACCAAAGAGCCCACCCCTATCGAGGTGGAAATGCGCCTCTACGAGGACGACGTGGACACCACCCTCATCAAAACGGCGGCGCGGAATGGGAAGCATAGACAGAAATAAGTGAAGAAAAGACTGTTATACAGATGTAAAAACTATATGTATAACAGTCTTTTACTTTAAAAACATCAATTTTGTCAATTTAAAATTTACAAAATTGACAAAAATAAAAAAATATACTACTATAATAGGTAAAATGGGAGGGAAAGAATATGGTAAAACGTGAAATGTATCTGAAAAAGATCCGGCCATTTTATCATTTGGATTTGATTAAGGTGATTACAGGAATCCGCAGATGTGGAAAATCCGTATTGCTACAGCAGATAAAAGAGGAACTGCTGGCAGAAGGAATACGGGAGGATCAGATCCTGTATCTGAATTTTGAAGATTATGATTTTTCATTTATACAGTCTGGAAAAGATCTGCATGAATATGTGAAAGAGCAACTGACAGAGAAACAGAAATATTATCTTTTCTTTGATGAAATACAGACGGTGTCTGAATTTGAACGGGTGATTAATTCGCTGCGCATGAAGTTTGACGTAAGCATTTTTATCACGGGCTCCAATGGAAAGCTTCTTTCAGGAGAATTGGCAACCTATCTGTCCGGCAGATATGTGAGCTTTCTGGTTATGCCCTTTTCTTTTCGGGAAATGTGCGAGATTCGTAAGGTGCAGCCAGAGTCTGCCACAGAGGAAATGCTGTTGGAATATATGGAATGGGGCGGTATGCCTCAGCGGTTTCAGCTGACCGATCAGGAGCAGGTAAAAACATTTCTCAGGGATGTCTATGACACGATCGTGCTGAGAGACATTGTACAGCGCGCGGGAATCCGAGATGTGGACGTATTTAACCGGCTGATAGAATATCTGGCCTGTAATCCGTCCCAGACTGTATCCGTGAAATCCATATCCGACTATTTTATGAGTGTGGAACGCAAGATTTCCCGGGAAACCATTTACAATTATCTGGAAAATATCACGGCATCCATGATTATGCGAAAAGTGTCGCGCTATGATGTACGGGGCAAGTGTATTTTGACGAAAATGGAGAAGTATTACCTGACAGACACCGGACTTGGCCGGGTTCGAAATTCAGGCTTTAAACTGGAAATGGGGGCGCTTCTCGAAAATATTATATAACGAGCTTATAGTTCGGGGATATGATGTATATGTGGGAAAGACCAGAAAGTCAGAGGTGGATTTTGTGGCAGTCCGTGGAAATGAAAAAGAGTATTACCAGGTAGCGTACTATCTGTATGATCAGAAGGTAATTGACCGGGAGTTTGGCGCTTTTCGTGAAATCGAAGATAATTATCCCAAATACGTCATTTCCCTTGATAAAATGGATTTCTCCAGGGATGGAATTATTCATAAAAATGCGGTTCGGTTTTTGACGGAAGAAAGTGAGAAAAAGTAATAATGAATGCTCTTTATCGCTCCGATTTGACAGTATGCATTTTCCTGTTTAAAATAACAAAAGAAACTGGTGTATAGGAGAACGGTACAGGAGGGCATACAGATGAAAGCTTTTGATTCGCTGAATCAGACAATTTCAAGTGAGCGTGAACGCAGAAAAAAGGAGATGACTGTATTAAATGACACTCGGCGCACATACCTGACATTAAGGTCGTTCCCGGATGTTTCTGCAAGCGGTGCGGATAAACAGGCGAGGCGTTTGTGCCTGATGGATGCGCTCGTCGGCAGTGTAATCCTGACGATGCTGTTTCTGCTTATGGATCTGATAAATCAGTTCACTATTACCTGGGGATTTTATCCCTTACTGTTTATCGCGGTGTCAATTACATTTTCCTTCCTGAACTGGAGGCGTTATTCTTTACAAAAGTCCGATAAGAAGGTGGAAAGCCATGAGGATTGAACAGCTTCGTCATGTAGTTGAGATTGCCCGTTGTGGAAGTATGCGGCAAGCTGCTTTGAATCTATATATTTCTCAGCCGAATCTGTCTGTTTCCATACAGAATCTCGAGGAAGAGGTCGGGTATCAGATATTCACCCGCTCTTCCAGAGGCATGCAACTGACAAAGGCCGGAAAGGCCTTTGTTGACTATGCAGCGCCGATCGTATCCCAGTTTGAAAGACTGACAAATCTGAAGCAGGATATCGGGCAGCTACAGTCCAATTATTTTTCAGTTGCCATTCTGCCCTATCGATATCTGACAGAAGCAGCAATTCAGCTATATAACCGCCATTTGGCTACGCCGATCCATTTGTCGCTGATGGATGGCGATCGTTCCAGTATCATTGAGATGGTTGCAAATAATGAGGTGGAATTGGGTGTGCTGGGCATTTTTTCTCCATTTTATGAGGAAATGGTGCGCCAATTGGAAGAAAAAGAGCTTCGATTCGTTCGCCTGGATCAAATTAAGGTTTGTGCGCTAATCGGAAAGGCGCATCCGCAGTTTTATTCGGAAAATGATTACATAACCTGTGAAGAACTGAGAGGGAAAACCTTTGTTGGCTTTGATGAAATGGAATCCGGGCCATTTTCTCCGTTGCCGGACATCCTGGGGCTGGGAAATGAGGTATGTCCGCATCGGATTTATGCGAAGTCATGGTCCATTATTCTGGACATTGTGCGAAGCACGGATAGTTTTAGCATCGTTGCTACTAATCGGAAAGCATATACCACCATCCCGTACTACGACGGTGTGCGATCGCTGGAACTTCTTGATTGCGACTGTTATAATATTATGGGATGGATCACTAGGAAAAATGCTGTACTATCGGATCTGGCTATGGAATTTCTGTCGATTTTGTCAAGCTATTTTTAAAAAGTGGAAAGGGGACGCCCACCAGACGTTCTCTTTCCACTTTTTTGTTTTGGTGATAATTTTTATTTATAACGTTTATAGAAGATAATAAACAAATATTTAGCTTCTATTCGCGCAATTGTAAAAACAAGAGTAAAAATTAGCTTTTTACGAGAAAAAAGAGCGTGAATTTACGGCCTATCATGGAAAGAATGATAAAATAAGAATAATTCTCCTGGAAAATATGTTGTGGTAGATTATAAACATAGCCGGAATAAATGGCAAATTGCTTCAGCAAAAGAAAGGAGAAGTGTGTTATGGAAAAGAAAAAGTACAATCTGACAATCGGCGTCGTCCTCGGGGCGGTACTGGGACTTGTAGTCGGTCTGATTCTTAAGGAAAAATCAGATAACCTGGCTGTCTTCGGAAACCTCTTTATGCGCCTGATCCAGATGCCGCTTATTGCTTTGGTCATGTGCTCTGTTATGGAGGCTGTCGGTGGTTTGAAGCCTGCTGAACTGGGCAAACTTGGAGGCTTGACGATTGCCCTCTTTGCCGTTACCAGTGCGGTCGGTGGAATCTTCGGCGTGATACTCGGATTCGTCTTTAAGCCGGGCGTTGGTCTGGATATGTCGATTTTTGCTGTTGATACGAGTTATGTTGCTCCAGACAACGGTGGCATCATTGATACGATTATGGGTTATTTTTCCAACAATATTTTTAATTCCATGTCCTCTGGCAACAATCTGCAATGTGTGATTGCCGCGATCTTACTTGGTGTTGCACTTTCTATTTACGGAAGCAAGAATGAGAAAAACCCGGTTCTGGATGGAATCCGTGCGTTGAACAAGATCATCATGCAGTACATCAGCATTGTCATTCAGCTTCTTCCGCTTGCAATCTTTTCTTTTGTGGCGCAGGCAGTCGGCGTACTGGGAAATCAGCTTTTCAAGGCGCTCGGCCTGCTTGTTACCGCAGATTTTGTGGGTATGATTTGTATGACAGTTATTTTTGGCACCCTGACTGCGCTTTTCTGCGGCGTAAATCCGATGAAACTCTTCGGCAAACTTGGTCAGACAGCGACAGTTGCTGCCGTATCTGCTTCCTCGGCGGTTGCTCTGCCGACAAAGGTTGAAGATACGCAGAAGAAACTTGGTGTATCTCCCAGAATTGCAAAGTTTGTTTGTCCCATGGGTATGAGCATGAACTGTGACGGCGCACTGATGTTCTTTACACTCTCCTGCATTACTGTAGCGCAGGCGTTTGGTATCGTACAGACCACAGGTGATCTTATCCATATGGTTCTGTTCTCTACGGCATTTTCCTTTGCGGTTATCACGGTTCCTGGCGGTGGACTCGTTATGCTGGCGATCATTTTGCAGGCCTGTGGCCTTCCGGCAGCTGGTATGGTCATCATTTCCGCAGCAGACTTTATTCTTGGACCGATCCGTACTGTCAACAATAATATTGATGATATGATGGTCGCTATGGTTGTCTCGAAAGTGGATGGTGAGTTTTCGAAGGAGATCTATGACGGAACAAAAGAATTCGATCCCTCGGTGGAATCCTATAAATAAGGCAGGCTGATTCTTTTCGGAATCGCCGCCGTGACAGGTGCTGCGCGAAAAATGTTGTAGCACCTGTTATGCTGAGATATTTTGAAAAGGAGCATTTTATGAAATTACCACATATCCATATTATTGCAACAGGCGGAACAATAGCGGCGCATGAAAAGAGCGCAATGCAGACCACTGGTTACAGCGCGAATGATTTGCTGTTGGCCAACGAACTGATACGCTCCATCAAAGGAATTGAAGCTCATGCAGAGATTACGGCAGAGAACATTTTTTCATTGGCGTCGTCAGCAATGGATGAAGCGCATCTGTTGCAGCTGGCCCGGCGTGTAAACGAAGTGCTGGCTGATCCGACAGTTGACGGCCTTGTGATCACGCATGGAACGGATACGCTTGAGGAAACAGCTTTTTTCCTTTATCTTACGGTTAAAAGTTCTAAACCGGTGGTTATAACAGGATCTATGCTTCCAGCTTCCGCACACAGTGCGGATGGTCCGGGTAATCTGATCAATGCGATTTGTACCGCGGCCAGCAGGGAGGCCTGGGAAAAGGGCGTTATGGTATGCATGTGCAATCGCCTGCTTTCTGCAAGGGATGCTGCAAAAACATCCACGTATCGGTTGGACACATTCAAATGTCTGGAATATGGCACTCTGGGACATGTCATCGGAGAGGACGTCCGCTTCTATTATGCACCGGTTCGCCCGCACGGAAGCCAGTCTCAATTTGATGTTCAGGCTCTCACGGAGCTACCTCGCGTTGAGATTATTATGACGCATGAGAACTGCTCTGAGCTGTTGCTGAAGAATGTAGTGGAAAGTGGCTGTGATGGCATCGTGGTTGCCGGAATGGGTTCGGGAGCTATCCCGCCGCGCATGCGGGAGTATTATAAGGCATTGGAGAAAAAGCCTTTCCTTGTGAGGGCCAGCCGCGTTTATTCTGGTTATGTTGCAGCCCATAGCGCCACACCAGATCAGGAATATGGTACGATCTGTGCAGGCGACTTTACTCCGATCAAGGCAAGATTACTGCTTCAGCTTGCTTTGACGGTAACTTCTGATCTGGATGAGATTCGCGGTATTTTTCAGAAGTATTAATAAAACTGTGCCGGACAGGCAGGTGAAGGAGGTATCTATGCAATATCAGGAACGATGGGAGCGTAAGATCAGGGAATTCATGGATACATATGGGATCGCTGGTCTGGCTGTAGCAGTTTCTGATCGCGAAAAGATCTTATGGCACAACGCTTACGGTGTGACAAGCGTTGAAAAGCCTTGGGATAAAGTCACGACGCAGACACTGTTCCGTATTGCGTCCTGCACGAAGATTACGCTTGGTATCCTGGTAATGCGTCTGGTGGAAGAAGGCAGACTTGATCTGGATGCACCGATCATCCAATATGTACCCTGGCTTCAATTCCGGGATAACTCAACACGTGATCGGATTACGATCCGCAGATTGTTGAGTCATTCTGCAGGACTTCCTTCGGAATATACACCGGACGGTCCGCACGACGAGGATAAGCTGGAGGAAGTGCTGAAAGAAGGACTGAGCACACTTGAGCCAGTTACCAGACCGGAGGATCAACTTTATTACTATTCCAACTGGGGCATTCGGTTGGTAGCGTACGCGGTGCAGAGCATTATGGGGAAACCCTTTACGCAGTTGGAAAAGGAGTATATTCTTCAGCCGCTTGGTATGGATCATACGACCTTTACGCTGTGTGAGGCGGCGACCTTTTCTCTCGCTGTGCCGCACAGAGCTGGCCCGGAAGTGCTGCACTATATTCCGGTGAATGCAACGAGACATGCGGTCGGCGGCCTGTTCTCGACTGTGGATGACATGGCGAAGTTGGCCAGACTCCTGCTCAACGACGGAGCACCTCTGATCAGCCCGGCTTCCATGCGGGAAATGATGACGCCTCAGACAAGTCTGTATCTGAATTATCGGAATGAATACGGTATCACCATGCGCCTGAAGCAGTATAAAACAATTGCGCTGGCCGGACATGACGGACAATCTCCGCCCTATTTTGCGTCGATCTGGACTGTTCCAGAGCGTGGCTTTGCTGTTACACTGACGCTAAATACGGATGGTGGCGATATACTGAGTACAAATTTGATCCCGGAGTTGATTCTGGATGATCTGTGTGCCCTGCCGAAGAGTGTTGAACTCTGGGAGAGTGGCAGGTATTTTCCAGAGAGGGAACGGCTTCATGAGGGGACATATCTTGGAGATGCAAATGGTTTGTTCAGCCTGCAAATGATAGATGGCAAACCTGTTTTAAGAGATAAAGATGGCGAACATCTGCTTTATCCCCATAGCCGTAGCGGTGTTTATTATTATACGGCAGGAACGCAGAGAGTTTGCGTAGGTCTGCCGGCGGTCAACGGGGGTTCTGCAGATCACCTGATGTTACAGTCTTTGTTGTGCAGACGGGTCGATGCCCAGCCTCTTCCCGCGAATACGGATCTGCGTGAATATGAGGGTGCATATGGTACTGTGCTGGAACGCTATATTGTCAGGTGTTCCGAAAGTGGTTTAAGCATAGAGAAAAATGGAGGTACGCATGCCTGCGTATATGTTTTTGGTGATACTTTTGCCTGCGATCTGGGCGCAGTGATTTTTATCCGAATGCATCAGAAGATCGTGGGGGTTCGCGTCGGCAGTTCGACAACACATAACAAAAGATGACTACAATGTCTTTCCACATTGTAGTATATGTGTATAATGTCTGAAAAAGGGAGATATAAAATATGGCATTAAGCAAGAAAATGATGGATTATGTATGCAATACAGCTCAGGAGGCCATGGAGCTTTTGACGACACTGGCAAAGATTCCCGCGCCCTCTAATCACGAGGAGAAGCGTGCGGAATTCTGCCGGGACTGGTTTCTTAAGGCAGGCGCAAAGGACGTCTATATAGACGATGCCCTGAATGTGGTTTGTAAGCTTGGGGAATGTAACGACGAGGTAGATGTATTTATGGCGCACAGTGATGTCGTATTTCCGGATCTGGAAGAGCTGCCCCTGAGTGTTACGGAAGAGCGCATCTGCTGTCCGGGTATCGGAGACAATACGACGAGCATCATTGCGTTGCTGATGGCGGCTCGGTATGCTATCAGCGAACAGCTCCAGCCCCGAAGAAGCGGGCTCCTGATTGTTATTAATTCTGGCGAGGAGGGGCTGGGCAATCTGAAGGGAAGCCGTAAGATCATGGAGGACTACGGCGATCGGATTCATCATTTCTATACGATTGATGGGTGGAATGGGAAAATGATAAATATCGCCGTTGGATCAAGACGCTTCCGGGTTACGATAGAAACGGAAGGAGGCCATTCTTACAATGCTTTCGGAAATCGGAACGCCATAGCTTATATGGCCTCTATGATAGACGCGCTGTATACAATTAAGCCGCCAACTGGAACGAGTTATAATGTAGGAGTGATCCAGGGAGGAACCTCAGTAAACACCATTGCGCAGAAGGCAGAGATGCTTTATGAGTTCCGTTCCGATCGAATGGACGCCATGGAGCAGATGCAGGCACATTTCGATGCATGCGTGTCTTTCTATCGGCAGAAAGGTGTCAGAATAGAGGTCGAGGTGCTGGGCGAGCGTCCCTGTACTGGTGATGTGGATGCGGTGGAGCAGCAGAAAATGATGGATAAGGCAAATCAGGCTTATCAGGATTATTTTGGCTGTGAGGCGCAGTTCGGTAGCGGCTCAACAGACTGTAATATTCCTCTGTCCCGTGGTATCCCATCTCTGTGCCTTGCCTGCTATAATGGCGAAGGCGCACATTCCAGAGAAGAATATGTTCTAATTGACAGCCTGCTTCCCGGAAGAAAGTTGGTTATGGATATTATGATGAGTTACTTCGCGTAAGGGTGGAGTAATGTTAGTGTGAAACTGGAAGGAAGGAAAGTATTATGTCAAAGACGACAATCATTGCGACTGGCGATTCATTCATGACACGGAGACTGCCGGAGAACGGTTACGAGGGATTTGACCAGATCCGGGAGATCCTTTCTCGTTACGAAGTCCGTTTCAACAATCTGGAGATAACGACCCATAATCAGGAAGGCGTTCCCTCAGCTTTTTCCGGTGGAACATGGGCAATGGCTGAGCCGGAAATACTGGACGATTTGAAAAAATTCGGTTTTAATTTGTACAATACCGCAAATAATCATTCGCTGGATTACAGTCATGGTGGATTGCTTGCAACCATCCGTCATCTTCGGGAACGGGATATGCTCTATGCCGGAACCGGGAAAAATATGGCAGATGCCAGTTCTGCTGTCTATGTGGAAACTGCAGATGCACGGGTTGCTATGCTTGGTGTATGTTCTACTTTTCATGATTCAGATATGGCAGGTAATCAGAGTATCGAGTTAAGTGGACGTCCCGGCCTCAACGGCCTGCGTTTTCAGAAAACTGTCCATGTTGAAAAGTCATATTATAATATGCTTGCCCAACTCAGTAAGGAGACACACCTGAACGCGAACTATGAGAGAAATGTTCAGAACGGCTATGCCCGTCCTATGCCGGAGGGTAAGCTGTATTTTGACGGTATGTATTTTCAACTGGATGAGCGCAATTATATCACCACGGAGCCGAATGATAAGGATATGGCGCGCATTTGCAGTGCTATTCAGGAGGCGCGCCGTCAGGCAGATTATGTGCTTGTCAGCGTGCATTCCCATGAATTCGCAGGTACAGATCCGACAGAACCGGCTGATTTTTTAAAGAGCTTTTCACACCAGTGCATTGATGCCGGTGCGGATGCGATTATAGGACATGGTCCGCATGAATTGCGTGGTATCGAGATATATAGGAAAAAACCAATTTTTTACAGCTTGGGTAATTTTATCTTTGAGACCGATACAGTTCGTGTACAGCCTGCGGACGCCTACGAAAATGTGAATATGCCCAATACCACAACAGTCGGCGCATACATCAGCATGCGTAATCATGACGGCACTACAGGTTACATCGTGCAGGAAAATATCTGGCGTTCTGTAATGGCCGGGTTTACAGTTGAGGACGGAGGGTTCCGGCAGATTCGCCTGTATCCTATCGATCTACATATGAAAAAGCCGCGTAGCAGGATCGGTGTTCCCAGTATTGCGGGCAATGACGATGTCTTAGAATATCTTGCAGAATTGTCACGTCCACTAGGTACAGAGATACGAATAAACAATCATATAGGCATAATTGAGTTTTGAATGATAGTCCTGAGACCTAAAACTCAGGACTATTTTTCTGCCCTCCCGCATAAAATAACCGTGTTCGGAGAAAATAATTTCCAAATAAGAAAGCAAAAAAGGAACACGGAGGTGCGGACATACATGAATACGATTGTAGGAAAACAGAGCATCTGCTTCCAGAGACCGCCGCAGATCGTGAGCGCGGCCAGCGTGGTGGGAAAGAAGGAGAGCGAGGGGCCGCTGGGGGCTCTTTTTGATGAGGCGGAGCCGGATCCGATGGCGGGACAGGCTACCTGGGAGGAGGCCGAGAGCGCGCTGCAGAAGCGGGCGGCGCAGCTGGCAATGCGGAAAGCGGCGGAGCTGCCGGGACCGGGCGTGCCGCCGGTGCGGTATCTTTTTTCCGGGGATCTGTTGGGACAGCTCATTGCCACCTCTTTCGGCGTGATGGATCTGAAGCTGCCTTTGTTCGGTCTGTACGGGGCCTGCTCGACCATAGGGGAGGCGCTGATGCTGGGAGCCATGACCGTACAGGGCGGTTATTCTGAGGCCGTTCTGGCGCTGACCTCCAGCCACTTCGGCAGTGCGGAGAAGCAGTTTCGGTTTCCGCTTGGGTACGGCGGTCAGCGTCCCTTATCGGCTACCTGGACCGTCACCGGCAGCGGAGCCTTTGTACTGTCCGGGAGTGGCGGACACGCGAAAATTACCGGAGCCACGCCGGGCAAGGTCATCGACTACGGCGTGAAAGATTCCATGAACATGGGAGCCTGCATGGCTCCGGCGGCCTGCGATACCATCTGTGCGCATCTTGCGGACTTCGGGCGGAAGCCGGAGGACTACGATGCCATCGTAACCGGTGATCTGGGAAATGTGGGGCGGAAGATTCTGATTGATTTGACGGCTGAGCGGGGGTACGATATTTCCGCCCGGCATCAGGATTGCGGAATACTGATCTTCGACCCGGAGAAACAGGATACACATTCCGGCGGCAGCGGCTGTGCCTGCTCTGCTGTGACGCTGGCGGCGTATCTGCTGCCTAAGATTGAGCGCGGGGAATGGAAACGGATGCTTTTCGTGCCTACGGGCGCACTGTTATCGACGGTAAGCTTTAATGAGGGTCAGAGCGTACCGGGCATCGCGCATGCGATTGTGATAGAACATTGCTAAAAAGGAGAGAAGCATTATGGACTACGTAAAAGCATTCCTCATTGGCGGTCTCATCTGCGCCCTGATCCAGATCCTGATGGAGAAGACGAAAATGATGCCGGGACGGATCATGGTATTGTTGGTCTGCACCGGCGCAGTACTGGGCGCTGTCGGTATCTACGAACCCTTCCAGAAGTTCGCGGGCGCGGGTGCTTCTGTCCCTCTGCCGGGCTTCGGCAATGTCCTCTGGAAGGGCGTCAAAGAGGCGGTAGACGCAGACGGATTCTTAGGAATCTTTAAGGGCGGCTTCAAAGCCAGCGCTGTGGGTATCAGCGCGGCCCTGGTATTCGGCTACCTGGCCAGTCTGATCTTTCAGCCGAAGATGAAGAAATGAAGGGGAAAGGGAAATAAACGTAATTTCTTGCCTTTTTCTGCGCAAACTGCTATACTTGTGGTATTTGCAGTAAGAAAATCAGTATATGCAGTATTCTTAATAAGAGAAAGCACAGAAAGGGGCAGCCCAGGTGAAAAAGATAGCGGTTGTGACAGACAGCAACAGTGGCATTACGCAGGAAGAAGCACAGAAGATGGGAATCCATGTGCTGCCGATGCCTTTTACAATTGATGGAAATGAATATTTTGAAGGAATCAATCTGACACAGGAAGAGTTTTACGAGAAGCTGAAAGGAGATGCGGATATCGCCACCTCCCAGCCGTCTCCCCACGCGATCCTGAAGCTTTGGGACGAGCTTCTAAAGGAATATGACGAGATCGTACAGATTCCCATGTCCAGCGGCCTGTCAGGCTCCTGCCAGACAGCGGCAGCGCTGGCGGCGGATTATGAAGACAGAGTATTTGTAGTCAATAACCACCGGATTTCTGTTACCCAGAGACGTTCCGTGGACACAGCCCTTGCCATGGTGAAGGATGGAAAAAGCGGTCAGGAGATCAAAGATTTCCTGGAAGAAACCGGAAAGAATTCCAGCATCTACATCACCGTAGCCACCTTAAAATACCTGAAAAAAGGCGGCCGTCTGACCCCGGCAGTAGCGGCTATCGGGACCATGCTCCGTCTGAAGCCGGTGCTGACCATCCAGGGCGAGAAGCTGGACAGCTGCGCCAAGGCCCGCACCATGCACCAGGCCAAGCAGCTGATGATTGATCATATCCGGGAGGACATTGAGACCCGTTTCGGCGGCGTGGCGGCCCATAAGGTTCACATGGATATCGCGCACACCAACAACGAGGTCGAGGCCCTGAAATTCCGCGACGAGGTGGAGGCGGCATTTCAGGGATATCAGGTCGGTTTTATAGACCCGCTGTCCTTAAGCGTATCCTGCCACATCGGCGACGGCGCGCTGGCGCTGGCTATTACAGAAATTACAGAATAAAAGTATGTTACACCCGGAGAAATGGCGAATTTCTCCGGGTGTTTTGCTTTGACAAGCATACAGCCCTGTGATACACTAAAGTTTGAGAATGTGCGGAAATAACTGAGGTGAAAATCATTGGATAAATATGAATTTCAGATAAAGACAGAGCAGATGGAAAAGCTGCTGGATAAAAAGGATTATGAGACGGCGGCGAAGATTGCGGACTCCATCGACTGGAGAAAGGTCCGCAATGTGGGCCTTTTGATGGAAGTGGCAGAAGCCTACGAGGGCTGCGGACGTTTTGAGGACTGCTATGAGATTTTGAATATTGCCTATGACTGCGCGCCCATTGGTCGTATGATTGTATACAAGATGGCGGAGATTGCGGTCAGGATGGAAGATTACAATGAGGCGGTGGAGCTTTACAAGGAGTTCGTGAAGATTGCGCCCCATGATCTGGGCAGATATGTGCTGAAGTATAAGATTTACAAGGGCAGAGGCGCGGCGCTGGAGGATCAGATCGCGATTCTGGAGGAGTATAAGAGCCGGGAATATCAGGAGCAGTGGGCTTACGAGCTGGCGGAGCTTTATTATCAGGACGGTCAGCTTTCCAAGTGTGTGGAGGAGTGCGACGACCTGATTCTGTGGTTCAGCGAGGGCGAGTATGTGCGCAAGGCCATGGAGCTGAAGAGGAAGATTCAGCCGCTGACTGCTTCCCAGGAGGAAAAGTACCGCCAGATGGTGGGTGAGGAGCGCGCCCGATCCATCGAGATCAAGACGGTCAATATGGAGGACAGGTTCAATACCGTGAACCTGCAGGCGGCGCTGGCAGCAGGCGTGCAGGATTATATCGAGGAAGAGAAGCATCAGGAGGAGCAGGCGGAGGAGCTGACGCCGGAGGAGCCGAAAGCGGAAGCACCTCAGGCAGACGCGGTTCCGGAAGAAGCTCCGGAGGTGAGGGAGGCACAGCAGTTTGAGGATCTGGATCCGGATAAGCTTCTGCGGGAGAAGAAAGAGCCTTCAGAGCCTGTCAGGCCTTCGGGATTTCTGGGACAGACGGATACCGGACAGATTACCTTCGATCCGGATGAAAGCGTTGTAGAAAAGCAGATTACTGGTCAGATGAGCATCAAGGATGTGCTGAACACCTGGGAGGAGAAGAAACGGGAGACCGAGGCAGCCATCGCCGAGGCAGCGAAACGTGATGAAGCACGGAAAAAAGAGCGGGAGCGCCTGCGTGCCACCGGACAGCTTCCGGATTTGAATATCGAAGTAAAGCAGACTGTGCCGGAAGAGGTACTACGTCTGATTGAGGAGATCGAGGGGCGGTATCCCTATAAGGTGCATGTGGATCCCATTGAGCGGAGCGCCGCGCCGCGGCAGACTGTGCCGGAAGCAAAGGCAGCAGCGGAGCCAAAGCCGGAAGTAACCGTTGTGGAGAAAGCTGAGCCGGAGAAACCGGTGGAAACGGAAAAAGAGCCGCAGGAGATTCTGGAGATTCTGGAGGCACCGTCAGAAGCTGAAACTGAGGAGAAATCCGAGGGATCTGTCGAGACAGTGAAAGAGCCGCAGGAGATCCTGGAGATTCTGGAAGCGCCGTCAGAGGCGGATACAAAAAATGAGCAGACGAGAACAATAGCAGAAGCCCCCATGACTGAAACAGAGGAGACAGAGCCGGAGGAGCAGCCGCAGACGGAAGAGGAGACAGAAACTCCGACAGCAGAAGCAGAGCCGGAGCCGCAGACCGAAGAGCCGGAACCGGTAGAAGCTGAGTCCGTCTCCCCCATGCTGGACGACCTGGAAAAGGATCTGGAAGAGACCGTAGCGACCCTGCCTTCCGGCCAGCTTTCCGAGGAGCAGAAGAAGCTGTTCGCATACTTCACCTCTGTGCGGGGCATGAACCAGCAGCTGGCAGCCCTCCTGGAAGAGGATCGGATGCGGAAAGAACGCAGGGACGATTCTCTGCTTGGCAATATCGTTATTACCGGTGAGAGTGGTAACGGCAAGACCACGTTGGCAGCCGATATCGTAAAGGCCCTGCAGAAGCAGCGCCGCATTAAGGGCGCGAAGATGGCCAAGGTTCCGGCTGACAATCTGAACGGCAAGAATGTATCCGGCGTCATCCAGAAGCTGGGCGGCGGAGCATTGCTGATCGAAAAGGCAGGCGCGCTGAAGACCGAGACAGCTGTACAGCTGTCCCATGCCATGACCCGCAGGACCGGCGGTCTTCTGGTTATTCTGGAGGATGAAAAAGATGAGATCCGTAAGCTGTTCATCCGCTGCGAGAGCCTGGGCGCCAAGTTCACCCGCACCATTGACATTCCGGTATTTACCAACAAAGAGCTGGTAGCCTTTGGCGAGTCCTACGCGCTGGAGCAGGAATGCGTTCTGGACGAGATGGCCGTGCTGGCCCTCTACAACCGGATTGGCAACAATCAGACCAGCGATCATCTGGTCAACGTGGCCGAGGTAAAGGAGATGGTAGACGAAGCCATTGACCGGGGTGGTAAGAAAGGACTTTTTGGCAAGGTGAAGAAGAGCAGACTGGATGAGTTTGGTCATACCATTTTGTTGGAAAAGGATTTTGAGATTTAAAATGAGACATACAAATGATTTGGGAAAGGATCCGATATTCCCGCTGGTGCTGCGGCTTGCGATTCCCACCATGCTGGCACAGTTTGTAAGCGTCCTGTACTCCATCGTGGATCGAATGTACATCGGCGCAGGCGTGGGAAGTCTGGCATTGGCCGGAGTGGGCGTGTGCGCGCCCATTGTCACCCTGCTGTCTTCCTTTGCTTCTCTGATTGGCCTTGGCGGATCGCCGATTATGGACATGCGGATGGGAGCCGGGGACGAGAGGGAAGCACAGAAGATATTGAATAACAGCTTTTTTATGCTTCTGGTGACGTCGGTGATTCTGACCCTTGGATTTCTGGCTTCGAAGGAGAAGCTTCTGATGTGGTTTGGCGCGAGTCAGGCCACATTTGCTTATGCGAACACCTATGTGACCATCTATACGTTGGGAACCGTATTTGCGTTGTTATCCACGGGCATGAACAGCTTTCTGATAGCCCAGGGCTTTTCAGGACTTGGCATGGTGACGGTCATGCTGGGCGCAGTGTTGAATATTATTCTGGATCCCATTTTTATTTTCGGCTTCCATATGGGCGTAGCCGGAGCGGCTGCTGCGACAGTTTTGTCTCAGCTTGCTTCCGCCGTCTTTGTGCTGGTGAGCCTGCGGGGAAAAAGAATGCCCATAAGACTTGGCTGGGGCGGCTTTGCCAAACAGACGATGCGGAAAATCATAAGCTTCGGATTTTCTCCGTTTTTGATTATCGCCAGCGACAGTATCCTGCTGATTGTGCTGAACACAGTGCTGCAGCGCTATGGAGGTCCGGGCGAGGGGGATATTCTGGTCACCTGCGCCACCATTGTGCAGAGCTATCTATTGTTGATTACTATGCCCATGAGCGGCATTACCCTGGGCAGTCAGCCGGTGGTCAGCTTTAATTATGGCAGGGGTGATGCGGGACGGATTCGAAAAGCCATTTGGTGCATCACCGGACTTTGCGTGATTTTCTGCAGTCTGATGATGGTATTTACGTATACGCTGTCGCCGCTCTATGTGAGCATGTTTACGAAAGACGCGGAAATCAAGCTGCGATCTGTACGGTACATCAAAGTATTTACCGCCATGATTGTGCCGCTGGCTGTGCAGTATCCGCTGGTGGACGAGACTACGGCGCTGGGGCACGTGAAGCGGGCGCTGTTCTGTTCAGCTTTCCGGAAGCTGATTTATTTTTCCGGATTGCTTTTACTTCCCAGGCTGGTATCCGCAGAGGCGGCCTTTTTCTCAGAGCCCATTGCGGATATTCTGGCCGCCACCATGACGACGGTTCTGTTTTTAAAAACCTTCCCGGGGATTGTGCGGGAAACAGAAATGAGACCTGAATTTAAAGAATAGAGTGTTCATACAGTGGTCAATAGCGTAAAGAACAGATGAATAATGTGCAAAAAAAGTCTGATGTGTGGAAAACAGGTTACACATCGGATTTTTTTTGTGTAATTTTTTATACTTATCTTACCGAACAGGAAATATCAGAAAATGATTTAACAAAGGAAAGAGGAGGTTCATATGTACAATTTTGACGTGGAAGATTATATGCTGCAGGGGCGGAAGGCTGTGGCTAGCAGAAATGACTGTGAGGTAATGGCAGAAACATTACATAAGAGAGGTTATTCCAACATTGTATTGATGGGTGTGGGAGGCACAACTGCAAAATTTATGTCTCTTCAGAAGATGATAGATGACTATTCAGATGTGGAAACCCTGATTGTGCCTGCAGGTGAGATACTGGCATCAGGAGGAAGCCGAAGACTGACAAAGAATTCTTTGGTTATAACCGGAAGCAAATCCGGAGATACAAAAGAAGTGGTAGAAGCTGTCAAGAAGCTGAAGGAGGCAGGAATTGAGACCTGTTCTATTACAGGAAACGCAGATACGCCACTTGCGCAGGTATCCACTTATAATGTGTACTGTGACGCGAAAAATCTCGTAAATATGTATCTGCCGTTTTACTATTTCCTGTTTAAATTGTTGGAACTGAGAGGAGATTTTCCGGACTATCAGGAGTTTGCAGATGAGATTGACACGAATCTACACAGATTCCTGGTAAAAACAGCAGAGGAGTTTGATCCGAGAGCAAAGGAATGGGCGCATAGATATCATAAGGAACCGTATCAGGTCTGGGTAGGATCTGGAGAGGTCTGGGGAGATGTGTATATGTTTACCATGTGCGTACTGGAAGAAATGCAGTGGATTCCGACAAAGTGTGTGACATCTCCGGAATTTTTCCATGGCACACTGGAACTTTATGATGAGGATACCCTGTTTGTGTTGGTAAAGGGGACAGGCAAGTACAGAATGCTGGATGAAAGGGTGGAAAAATTTCTGAAGAAAGTAGAAGGCAAGCATATCGTTTTGGATCTTGCAGATTTCAGTTTAAAGGAAAGTGGAATAAAAGAAAAATATTCCCCGCTGGTAGACGCACTCATTATGGAAACAGTGACCACAAACAGACTGGCTGCCTGGATGGAATATTATACCGGACATAATGCAAACTTCCGCAGATATTATAGGCAGTTTGAATACTAAAAAAAGTATGTTATATTTTTCATAGAAATCCGGTAGATAATGGTAATGCTTGAAAAAGGGAGAACGCTATGGAAAATAAAACAAGAGAATTGCTGATTGAAGAGATTCGGTCAGCAACTCTCGAATATTTAAAGCATGGGGAAAAAACGGCAACTGCAGAAATTATAGGAAAAAAGCTAAATGTATCCAGATCTGTCATTTCTAAATATTTAAATGAAATGTCGAAAAACGGTCAATTGATTAAGGTGTTGAGTCGACCGGTGTTATTTCTGGAGAAACAGGCAATAAATCTGGAGATAGGCGTGCCACTTGTACAGGAAGAGTTTTTAAGTGTGGCGGAACTGGATGCATGCCTTGCAAAATGCAGGAAAAATGGTAAAGATTTTGACAATGTAATAGGAAATGATGGTTCTTTGAAAGAAGTGATCCGGAGACTGAAGGCAGCAGTAAAATATCCAGCGGTTAATGGACTGGCAGTGTTTATACAGGGAAGAGAAGGAAGCGGAAAGAGCTTTCTTATTACATGTCTGGGAGAATATCTTCAAGAGAAAGTACAATTTATTCATTGTATGCATAAGAAAGAAGAGATGCATGAGATACTTTTCGGAAATGAAAGAGAGGCAGGCTGTCTGCAAAATCTGGACCGGGAAATTTTAGTTCTGTGCGATGCGGAATATCTTCCTGTAGAAGAGCAGGATGAAATAGCTATTTTTCTGGAAAATGATTACCAGTTTCGAAAAAACGGAAAATTGTATAAAAGCGACGTAAGATTATTATTTTCCACGTCTTCTGTTTCTGAAAAAGAATTTACGGATCGTTTCTTGAACGCAATCCCTATGCGAATTGACGTACCAGAGCTTTCAGAGAGACCATTAAAGGAAAAGGAACAGCTGGTACAATTCTTTTTTCGACGGGAGGAAATAAAGCTTCAAAGAGAAATTTGCCTTTCCAATCTGGTATATCATGTGTTACTGAAACATGAATACATACAGAATATTAATGGATTGCGGGATACGATCCAGACCGTTTGCGCAACTGCGAATGTAGACAGAGAAAACAGCAAAGACATAGTATCTATATACACAAAACATTTGCCTGAGGCACTGCTCTCGGAGATTCAGAATACAGTCTATGAAGAGAAAAAAATACTTTCCCTGAAGGAATACAGTCAAAACTCTCAAAAGGACGTGGTAATAGAAGCATATGAAGCGATTCGGGAAAGCTTCAAACAGATGAAACAAAGAGAAGTTTCAGTCAATGATTTTCTGAAATACGCATTAAAAGCAATGAATCAGTGTAGCGATCATATTATTTTTGAAAAACGTCCGGATAACAAAAGAAGGGATTCAGTACGTCAGATAGTTCGAAATATAGCGGCTGTTATCCAGGATAAATTGAATGTGGTTATTCAGGGAAGTTGTATAGAGGTGTTGGCTGCACTGGCTTATAAAAAAATGTATCTGGATACCAATCAACAGAAATGGGAGGAGGAGAACAATCAGGATATAGAAGAAATTCTGGATTTCCTTCGAGACGAATTTCCAGAGGAAACACGAATTTCGGAACGGTTGATGGAATTGTTGGATAAGGTTCTGGATTTGAATGAATGCGGCATGGATACCATTTTTCTCGTTCTGAATCTGTATTTTTATAAGCCTGGAGAGTATAGAAAAAAGACAATGGGGCTGATTGTAGCACATGGCTACGCAACAGCCAGTTCAATAGCAGACTGTGTGAATCGATTGTTGGAATCTTATGTGTTTGATGCTATCGACATGCCGCTTGATGTAGAAGCATGTGAAATTGCAGAGCATGTGCAAAAGTATATTCGTGAATACGCAATGGCTGATAATCTGATACTCCTGGTCGACATGGGCTCCCTGGAGGAGATGGTCAAGGAACTTCAGTTTCAGGGAACGATGCAACTTGGAATTGTGAATAATGTGTCGACCCGCACAGCTTTGGATATTGGCAACAGGATAGTATGCTATGAAAATATGGAGGAGATTTTGAAAGAATCCTGTAAAAACAGCAGCTGCACGTATAGAATTCTTGTGGGTCAGAAAAAAAAGGACGCAATTCTATTTACCACAGAGGCGGGAGAACATGCGACAGAACGTGTGCTTCGTTTGTTTGAAAAAAGTATTCCGAAAAGAATAGATGTAAAGCTGATTGCCTGTGATAAAGATGTGATACTACTTGAAAAAGATAGAAATCCGATTTTACAGGAATATAATCCGTTGTTTATTGTTAGCACGATGGAAAATCAGGGCGCAGAGGTTCCACAGGTTCTGCTGGAGGACGTAGTTGCATTTCAGGATTTTGATATGTTAAAACAAATTTTGCGGCGATACTTCAATGAGAAAGAACTGGAAGTTTTTAATCAGAATTTACTCACTAATTTTTCACTGGAGAATGTGATTGAAAATATCACCATATTGAATCCCAATGTACTGATGGACTTTATTAAACAGGCTATACGAAATCTGGAGTATCAGTATCATTTGAACTTGAATGGAAAGACACAGGTTGCGCTCTATATTCATACCTGTTGTATGGTGGAGCGGTTGGTTACAAAAGTTTATTGCGATACGCATTTTGGACTGGAAAACTTTATTGAGAAGCAAAAGGAGTTCATACGGATATTTAAGAACAGTTTCCGGGAAGTAGAGGAACATTATCATATAGAAATACCAGTGGGTGAAATCGCTTATATCTATGATTATATTCAAAATGGGAATCAGAAAGGGATGAAAAATGAATAAAACAATGGAAGAATATATTCGGGAAGCCCCGGATAGCATTCGTAACAATATAGAACGAAGAAGCTTTCTTACCAGTGGACTTTCTGAAAAAATAGCAGAGAGCGGATGTCATGAAATCTGTATGGTAGCTTCCGGGTCTTCCTACAATGCAGCCCTGTGTGCCCTGGAAGGAATGAAAGCCATGAGTGGGATGAAAATTCGCATCATTACTCCATTTTACTTTCTGGAATATGAAGAAAGCAACACAGAGACTTGTTATCTTTTGATATCACAGAGTGGTTACAGCACAAACATTCTGAAAGCGCTGGATGATGCTGAAAGACGACAGATTTGTTGGTATGGGATTACAGGTCATACAGAATCCGATATGGGACTTTATAGAGAGAAAATATATGATTACGGACTGGGAGAAGAGACGGTTGGCTATGTGACAAAAGGAGTTGTTCTTCTGAGCTTATTTTTATTTCTTCTGGCGATTCAACTGGGAGAACGGAAAAAGAATTTAAGTAAAACTGCAGAAGAGTGGTACAGGCATCTGTCTCTGTGTGCCAGGTATTCCGAGAAAATGTTTTTCTATACAAAAGATTTGTATGAAAAGCACAGAAAAGAATTTCTATCCATGCAGACTGTTATTTTATGTGGAGGAGGAGCAGCATGGGGAACGGTATGCGAAGGAGCTTTAAAATTAAGTGAGACGCTCAGAATCCCCTGTATTTGCTGTGATCCGGAAGAATTTTTGCATGGACCGTATTATCAGATAACCCCTAATTATACAATTTTTCTGGTGGGAGATAAAAAATCGGGGTTTGAAAGGATACGCGCAATAGCAAATGGATGTCGAGAGGTAACGGAGCATGTATTTACGGTCGGGTTTGAAGAAAAGGAGGCAGAGTTTTGTAAAGAAGAGATAGCATGGCAAATAAAGCCACTATACCAATTGGTTTTCTTTCAGGAAATTGCGTATCTGGCCAGTGAAGAACTTGACAGTAAAAGATTACATCCATTGGCAAAGGGAATGAAAAAATGGGTTCAGGCAAAATCGGAAAATTATAAAAGAGGCAGGTAAGAACATGAGTAAGATCATACTGGCAAGTCATGGAAAACTGGCAATGGGAATGTACGATGCAGTAAAACTTATTTTGGGTGAGCAGCAGGATGTAAAAATTGTGAGTGCTTACGTCGGTCCAGAATCGTTAGAGGAAACAATTACAGAAGCTTTACCGGGAAATCCGAATGAGGAGGTGCTGGTAGTGACGGACGTATTTGGAGGAAGTGTGAATAACGCATTTTTGGTGAAACTAAATGATTATCCAAAGATGCATTTAATGACGGGCATGAATTTAGGCATGCTTCTGGAATGTTTCAGCAGGAGAGACAATGAAAAGCTGGAAGAAACAGTGCAGTTTATTTTAAAGGCGGGAATGGAGGGATGTGTATACTGTAATACGCTTATGACAGAGAATACAGAAAACAACTTTGATTTTTAGTAGGAAGAAGGTGAAAAAATGGAGAAATTTTTCAGAGTGGATTTTCGGCTGCTGCATGGTCAGGTAGGCATGACATGGATTCCATATCTGGGGGCAGATTGTTTGTTGATTGCGAACGACCATATTATGGATAACACTTTACTGCTCACATCTATAAGAATGGCAAAACCAAGCGGTGTAAAGCTCGTGATTAAGACTATAGAGGACAGTATCGCAGCCCTGAATTCTGGCGTAACGGATAAATATAATCTGATGATTGTGGTAGACAGTATAGAAGATGCATATCGGTTATTGAAAAAGACAGGGTTCAAACAGCTGAATATTGGAGCAACGCGCTTTGCAGTTGGGAAAAAACAGGTTCTGGATGGAGTTTATCTGGATGAGCAGGACATGGGTAGAGTACGTGAACTGGCGCAGGATGGAGTACATATGGAAGTGCAGATGATTCCGTCCAAGCCAAAGACAGATATTATGACACTTATTTAATTGGAGATAGAAAGAATAGGAGGGGTACAATGCTTGCTGAAGCGTTAATCGTAACATTCGTTTATATATTGGGAAGGTGTGAGTGGTTTTTAGGATCTTCGAATATTCGCCGCCCGATCGTATTGGGAACTATTCTGGGGATTTTGCTGGGTCAGCCAGCACAAGGAGCGATTATGGGAGCTACATTGGAACTTGCATTTATCGGAGCGGTTTCCATTGGAGCAAGTATGCCGCCGGAAATGATTTCTGGAACCGTGTTGGGAGTCGGATTTGCGATTGTAACCGGAGGAGGCACGGAGACAGCTCTGGCCTTGGGAATTCCGATTGCGTCCCTGTTACTGGTTGTCAATACTGTATTGAATCAGCCGATTCTGATTTTAATGTGCCATCGCTGTGATCATTACGCAGAACTGGGAGATACCAGAGGGTTTGAGCGGACAGTACTGGCATCTGGCTTTATACCGACGATTATTATGGCACCGATTATATTTTGTGCGTTCTATTTTGGAACAGATGCAGTGACATCTGCACTTAATGTCGTTCCGGATTTTGTACGGAGTGGAATCAGTGTTGCGTGTGGAATGATTCCTGCGATAGGTTTTGCTATGCTGGCGCAGATGGTATGGGGAAAGAAAGTAGCGCCGTTTTTCTTCCTGGGATATTTTCTGGTGGCATATCTGGAAATTTCCACAACGGGAATTACGATTTTTGCAGTCATTATTGCAGCTCTGATTATGTTGCTTGGAAATCATGGCAATCTGCAATTGACAGCGAATGCAAAGGAGGAGGTAGATGATAATGAGTTCTGAGAAGAATCGTATTACAAAGGCTGATTTAAAGAAAATATTCTGGCGTTCCGTTCCGACAGAACACTCATGGAATTATGAAAGACAGAGTAACTGCTCATATTGTTTTGCATTGCTTCCAATTTTGAGGAAGCTGTATCCGGACAAAAAAGATTTAAGCGAAAGTATGAAACGGCATATGGAGTTTTTTAATACTACGCCTTATGTGGTAACATTTCCGTTGGCAATCAGTGCGGCTATGGAGGAGAAACGTGCAGAGAATCCGGATAATTTTGATACGGCCAGCATTGTAAATGTGAAAACAGCCTTAATGGGACCAATGGCAGCTATAGGCGATACGCTGTTTCACGGAACGTTACGTATTGTGGCAACCGGTATAGGAACAACACTGGCGCTTCAGGGAAATCCATTGGGAGCATTACTGTTTCTGCTGATATTTAACATACCGGCATGGGCTATTCGTTATATTATGACATTTAAAGGATACGAGATAGGAACGGGCTTCCTAGAAAAAGTTCAAAAATCCGGTATTATGGAAACTTTTACATTTCTGGCCAGCATTATTGGTTTGATGGTAACTGGAGCAATGTCTGCGGGAAGTATAGGCTTGGCTTTAAATATTAATTTTGGAACCGGGGACGCGGTGACATCTGTTCAGTCATTGATTGACGGTATTGTTCCAAGATTACTGCCTCTTGTACTGTTTGGAATTGTTTGGAAATTGCTTAAGAAAAAGAAAGTGAGTCCGTTGGTGATGATGCTGGCGATGATTGTAATTGGAATTATCGGAGCGTATTTTAACATTTGGGGCTAGAGAAAAAACACGTCCGGCTGACAGAACTGATGTCAACCGGACGTGTTTTTTGAATATGATTTTCAAACTTCAGTCAGGCAATGATCTCCAGCTCCACCTGGGGCAGAAGCTCCTTCACATCGGCCTCCCGGGCAAGCAGGGTACCCTCCTGCCGTACAGAGCCGGCCGCGCAGGCCATGGCGTAGCGGAGCATATCGGCAGTGTCCAGGCGCTTGCGGAGAGCATAGCACATACCGGCCACCATGGAATCGCCGGCGCCGGTCAGGCCCTTGGCCTCCACAGGAATGGCTTTCGCCCGGTAGGTGTGCTCCTGATCCAGCAATAGCGCGCCGTCGGCGCCCATGGAAATGCAGACATAGGGGATGCCCCCATCTACGATTTGGCGGGCAACCTCGAGGGGACCCTTGCCGGATTTCAGTTCGTTCTTGAAGGCCTGCTCAAATTCCTTACTGTTGGGCTTAATCAGGAAGGGCTTTTCTTCCAGTCCCAGCCGGAACGGTTCACCGGTGGTGTCCAGCACAGTCTTGACATCTTTTTTGTGGGCCAGGTGGATGAGGCGCTGATAGATATTGGCGGGGACGCCGGGCGGCACGCTGCCGCTTAACACCAGAATATGTGTGTGATCCAGTCGCACATCAATTTCGTCCACCAGCTTTTCGATGGCAGCGAAGGAGACGTTAGGTCCGGCCTCATTGACCTCAGTCATGATGTGGTTGGACTGGTCAAAAAGCTTGATATTCGTTCGGATAGCGCCCTCTGAACGGACAAAATAGTATTGCAGGCCCCGGGCTGTCATGGCATGTTCCAGAGTATTGCCGCTTTCACGGAAGTTCAGTCCCATGCACATGGTTTCTTCTTTCAGGTTATTCAGCACAGTGCTCACATTCAGTCCTTTTCCGGACAGGTCTACGCGGGTATTCTTCACCCGGTTGTAAGCGCCGATTTCCAGATTATCCAGATAAATGGTTTTGTCGATGCAGGGATTTAAAGTTACAGATAATACCATAAATAAATACCTAACTATCCTTTCTTACAGATGATTCACGTCTCTCCCTCTGTCTTTCATTATAGAAAATACAGAAAAGAAAGTCAATGTTGATGGAAAATTCTGAAATATAAAAAAGAAAGGAAAAGATTGGCGGAAACCTTGACGCTTTATACCGCTCGGTATATAATGGAAATAGAAACAGAACCGGCGGAAATTCTGGTATCTCGGAAGAGCCTGGAAAGGGGATTCTTACCGGAGGGACACACATATGGACAACAGGGAAACCATTCTTGAGACAGCGCTGGATTTATTTTATACCAGGGGCTACGACGCAGTGGGCGTCCAGGAGATCGCGGAGCGATCCGGCGTGACGAAGCCGACGCTGTACTATTATTTTAAAAGTAAATACGGTCTTCTGGAACAGCTGCTGACGAGCCGGAGCGAGGCCTTCGCGGCGGAGCTTCGTGAGGCGTGCGCTTACCGCGGCGACCTGAAGAATACCCTGTGCGCGGCGGCCCGGACGGCGGCGGCCTTTGTGGCGCGGGAACCGAAGTTTTCGGCGCTTTTCGTGGCGCTCTACCATTCGGCAAAGGGAAATGACGCTTATAAGGCCGTGCGCCCCCTGGTGTTCCGCCTGCAGCGGCAGATCGAAGAGATTTTCATCGACGCCTCAGCGGACTTAGGCAATATGCACGGGCGGCAGCGGCAGTTTTCCCTCGGCTTCATCGGCCTGGTTCTGTATTACATCGTCATGAAGCAGGAGACCAGTAAGCGTGAAGACGTACAGATCACCGAGGCGGAGATTGAGGCGCTGGTGCACCAGTTCATGCATGGTATTTATTCATAACGGATAAAAAAAGACTTACAAAGGGAGGCAGAAAAAGATGGCCAAATGGTATGAAGAAGCCATTTTTTATCATATTTATCCGCTGGGACTTCTGGGCGCGCCCAAGACCCACACGGAGGACGGCGTGACCCACCGGCTGCGGGAGCTGGACGACTGGGTGCGGCACATGAAGGAGTGCGGATTCACGGCGACCTATATCGGACCTCTGTTCGAATCCACCAGCCACGGTTACGATACAAGGGATTATAAGCAGGTGGACAGCCGCCTGGGCGACAATGAGGATTTTAAGCATTTCGTAAAGCTTTGCCATGAAAATGGCATCCGGGTGGTGGTAGACGGCGTCTTTAATCACACCGGCCGCGAATTTTTCGCATTCCGGGATATTCAGAAAAACCGGGAGAATTCCTCGTACCGTTGCTGGTATCAGGACGTGAGCTTTGAGGGCAATACCCATTACAACGACGGCTTTTACTACAAGGCATGGCACAACTGCTTCGAACTGGCGAACCTGAATCTCTGGGATCGGGGCGTGAAGGATTACCTTCTGGATGTGGTGCGGTTCTGGATTGACGAATTCGATATCGACGGTATCCGCCTGGACTGTGCAGACTGCCTGCAGTTTGATTTCATGAAGGAGCTGCGTTGGGTGACCGGTCAGAAAAAGGAGGATTTCTGGCTCATGGGCGAGGTGATTCACGGAGATTACGCCCGGTGGGTCAACGATGAGACGCTTCATTCGGTGACCAATTATGAGCTGTGGAAGGGTCTGTATTCCGGCCACAATGATCATAATTATTTCGAAATCGCCCATACCATAAGACGGCAGTTCGACGCGAACGGCGGCATTTACAAGGGATGCAGACTCTATTCCTTTGTAGAGAACCACGACGTAGATCGTATCGTCAATAAGTTAAAGGAAAAGGGCTTTTTACAGTCAGTATACACGTTACTGTACACACTGCCCGGTATCCCATCCGTCTACTACGGCGGCGAGTGGGGCGTGGAAGGCCGAAAAGAGGGAGCCTGCGACGATGGTCTGCGGCCCCACCTGGTACTCTCCGAGATGGAGGCCAATCCGCCGATTCCGGAGCTAAAAGGATTGTTATGTAAACTGGGTGCCATCCGTCAGGCGAATCTGGCACTGACCGACGGCGTGTATCGGGAGCTGCTTCTGACGAACAGGCAGTACGCATTTGCCAGAATCCTGGGAAATGAGGCTGTAATCACAGCAGTGAACAACGATGCGAACCCGGTCCACATGGAAATCAACTGCCCGGTGTCCGCATCAGGCGCACAGGAAGCACTGACCGGTACGGGCGCAGAGCTCCGGGACGGCAGGATTATCTGGGAAATGCCCGCGTATGGCAGTGCAATATTTGTAATTTGTTAAATCAGCCTGAAGCATTTACTGCTGAAGGCGTGAGAAAGTGATTCCGGTATTTATAGTTAAATAGGGGTGAGATTATGAAGGGTAAGAGAACACGGGCGGACGCCAAGGTAAGAGAGGCAGAAAAGGCGGCGAAGAGAGCCGCACAGGGAAATAAACCGAAGAAAATAGCTGCAGTAAAGGCAACAGAAACCGGGACAGCAACGGCACAGAAGCCGGAGGTATCCTGCTTCATCAGCGATTTTGACCAGTATCTGTTCGGACAGGGCAATCACTATGATATTTTCCGGAAGCTGGGCGCGCATCTGACGGAGCATGAGGGACAGAAGGGCGTGCATTTCGCAGTCTGGGCGCCCCATGCGGTGGCAGTACACGTCATCGGCGAATTCAACGGCTGGAATGAGACAAGCCATCCCATGAGCCGGCTGGATCCATTAGGAATCTGGGAGGTGTTCGTGCCGGGCGTACAGCTTGGCTGCCTCTATAAATATCTGATTGAGGCGCAGGATCACAGTCTGCTTTACAAGGCGGATCCGTACGCAACCGAGGCGGAGATGCGTCCGGGAACCGCGTCCAAAGTATCCGATATCTCGGATTTCCGTTGGTCGGACAAGGACTGGATGGAGAAGCGGAAAAAGAAGGATCCGAAGGAAGAGCCCATGGCCATCTATGAAGTGCATCCGGGCTCCTGGAAGAAGCATCCCCATGGTCCCGATGAGGACGGGTATTATAACTATCGGGAGCTGGCACACGCGCTGGCGGATTATGTCCATGAGATGGGTTATACCCATGTGGAGCTGATGGGTATTGCGGAGCACCCCTTTGACGGCTCCTGGGGCTATCAGGTGACCGGCTACTATGCGCCCACCTCCCGCCATGGCAGCCCGAAGGATTTCATGTATCTGATCAATTACCTGCATCAGAAGAAGATTGGCGTCATCCTGGATTGGGTTCCGGCCCATTTTCCAAAGGACGCCCATGGTCTGGCGGACTTCGACGGCCAGCCGTTGTATGAGTATTCGGATCCCAGAAAGGGCGAGCATCCCGACTGGGGCACCAAGGTATTTAACTACGAGATGAACGAAGTGAAGAACTTCCTGATTGCCAATGCCCTGTACTGGGTCGAGGAGTTCCATGTGGATGGACTGCGCGTGGACGCGGTGGCTTCCATGCTGTACCTGGATTACGGCAGAGAGTCCGGCCAGTGGATTCCGAATAAGTTCGGCGGCAATAAGAATCTGGAGGCTATCGAGTTCTTCAAGCATCTGAATTCTGTGCTACTGGGCCGCAACCCGGGCGCGGTGACTATCGCCGAGGAGTCTACCGCATGGCCCATGGTGACGGGCAGCCCCGAGGACGACGGTCTGGGCTTCTCCTTCAAATGGAATATGGGTTGGATGAACGATTTCCTGGAATATATGAAGCTGGACCCCTATTTCCGGAAGGGCGCGCATAATATGATGACCTTTGCCATGACCTATGCCTACAGCGAGAATTATATTCTGGTGCTGTCCCATGACGAGGTGGTGCATCTGAAGCGCTCCATGATCAATAAGATGCCGGGCGAGTACGAGGAAAAATTCGCAAACCTGAAGGCGGCTTACGCGTTCATGCTGGGCCACCCGGGCAAGAAGCTGCTGTTCATGGGGCAGGAATTCGCCCAGCTTCAGGAGTGGAGCGAGGCCAGGGAGCTTGACTGGTATCTGCTGGAGCAGGACCAGCACCGGGAGCTTCAGGCCTTTGTGAAGGCGCTGCTGCATCTCTACCAGAAGCATCCGGCTCTCTACGAGCTGGATACCCATCCCGATGGCTTCCAGTGGATCAATGCCAACGACGGCTACCGCAGTATCTTCTCCTTCATGCGCTTCGACAAGGCGCGGAAGAAGAACCTGCTCTTTGTCTGCAACTTCACGCCGGTGGAGCGCCCCGATTACCGGGTGGGCGTGCCGAAAAAGAAGCAGTACAAGCTGGTTCTGGACAGCGACGCGGCAGAGTTTGGAGGCAGCGGCGTAGAGAAGCCGACCGTCTACAAGGCCGAGGTCGGCGAGTGCGACGGTCAGCCCTATTCGATCGCCTATCCGCTGCCGGGGTATGGAGTGGCTGTGTTTGAGTTTTAAATTGGAATGAAATATTGGAAAGGCTGCTGCGGACAGATTTAAGAGGATCTGTCTGCAGCAGCTTTTTTATGGAATAGGAAATTCCGATAGAATTCCCTATTCCATAAAAGCAAGCAGAGTTTGCAAAGATGCGCACTCTTTTTTAGAATAAATGATTTACATAATTCATTATTATTCTTCGGACGGGAACTTCGCCTTCTCCAGCGCCCGCTCCACGGCTCCGAGGATTACCTGGGAGGTGTACTGGGTTTCTTCGGAGTAGTCCAGACCGTCCAAGGACTGGGTTTCACAAATCTGGTCCGCCAGATTGTCGAGGGCGGGCTGCATCAGAGGGTACATGGTTTCGATGGTTTCGTCTAGGTTGTTGAAGGCGATGGCTTCGATGCGGGTCTCGCTTACGGTGACGGCTATGTCTACGGCGTTGCCTCCCAGGGTGATGGACGAGGTGTAGACGCCGGGGGTGTATGCAGCGTCAGCGGTGGCGGTGTTCTTTTTATCCTTTGGAGCGAACATATAGACCAGCAGCAGAATCAGAAGGATGCCCAGTGCTACGAAGATGCCGGTGTAGATGAGCTCCTTCATGCGGAGCACGACGATTTTGGTTTTTGAACTCATGGGAAGCCCTCCTGCGGGGGATTCGATTGTTATAGGATATGCGGGAGGGGAGGGATCTATGACGGACGGGGCGGGGCTTTGTAGTTATCTGTGTTCATCATTTATCGGACACGGTGTGCCACCCACGGACGCGAGGTCCGCAGGTGTCCCACAGCGTCCGCTAAAACGCTGTACACTGGGAAATTACAAAGTCCCGCCCCTGATTTTGATTGCACTATCGCTCAATGAAGCCCTCTCCGAATACTTCCCGAACATCTGTCACGATAACAAAGGCGTTCGGGTCGCATTCTTTTGTCAGCTCTTTCAGGTAGACAATCTCCTTTTTTGCGACTACGCAAAAAAGCATGTTCTTCGCGTCTCCGGAGTACATGCCGGTGGCTGAGATGCCGGTGACGCCGCGATCCAGGTCGGCCATGAGGATCCGGGCCAGCTCATCCGGCCTTTCGGTGATGATGAAGGCGGCTTTGGAGAATTTCAGACCGTCTATCAGGCCGTCGGCGATGCGGGAAGTCAGATAGATGGCAATGATGGCGTAGAGGGCCATCTGGACGCCGAACAGGTACGCGCCGAACAGGACGATGAGGGTGTCCAGGATCCACATGATGGATGCTGTGCTATAGTGCCGAAGGAAGTGCTGAATCAGGGCGGCGATGAGATCAGTGCCGCCGGTGGTGGCCTGGGCTACGAAGACAAGGCCGATGCCGGCGCCCATGATGAGGCCGCCGTAGAGGGCTGACAGCAGCAGGTCGCCTTCGGCGATGGGGATGACCGGAAGGACGGACAGCCAGAATGACAGCATGACGGTGGCGAAGCCTGTCCGCAGCAGGTAGCGGAGGCCTTTGAGCTTCACAGCCAGCAGCAGGAACGGCACGTTCAGGATCAGGTTGGTGACGGACAGCGGGACGCCGCCGGGCACCAGTTTTTCGGTGAGCTGGCGGATGATAATGGCCAGACCGGAGAAGCCACCGGTGATGAGGCTTGCCGGGTCGAAGACGGACGCTACGGCGAAGGCCATCAGGGCAGTTCCGATGGTGATGAGCAGAATGTCCCGCAATTTCATTTTTCTGGTTACAGTCATTTTTTTAATTCCCTTTCAATATGATCTTTCCACGATTCAAACTATCATAGGAAGTAAGAAAAAGCAAGGGGGAACTGCCGGATACTTCTTTGTGAACTATGCATAGGGGATTTCTGGGGGATTTTATGAAGGTAAATTGCGGAAATGCATAAAAATTTTGCATTTCCTCTTTTCAATTTTGTAGTTTTGCATTAATATATAGATTAGGTATTTAATGTTTTAGAGAAAACAGGGGTGTTTTTTTGTAAATTTTGCCAGATATGCGATGGGAGAAGGACTGGCGATATGCACAAATACAAAAACTATATGCAAAAAAGGAGCGGAGAGAGTTATGATTTCGAATCAGGTACTGCAGAATACGATTGACGGTCTCAAAGGAATTACCCGGATCGATCTTTGTGTGATTGATACCGAGGGTAAAGTTCTTGCGTCTACTTTTCCGGAGGCGGACGCTTATACAGGGTCTGTGCTTGCTTTCATTGATTCTCCGGCGGACAGCCAGGTGATTCAGGGCTTCCAGTTTTTTAAGATTTTTGACGATACGCAGTTGGAATATATTCTTCTGCTGAACGGCGGAAGTGAGGATGCGTATATGATTGGCAAGCTGGTGGTCTTCCAGATCCAGAATTTACTGGTTGCATATAAGGAGCGTTTCGATAAAGATAATTTTATCAAGAACCTGCTTCTGGACAATCTGCTTCTGGTGGATATCTACAACCGCGCCAAGAAGCTGCATATCCAGACTGAGGTGCGCAGAGCGGTCTTTATCATTGAGACGGGTCGGGAGAAGGATACGGCTTCCCTGGAAAATGTGCGGACACTGTTTGGCACCAAGTCCCATGATTTTATCACAGCTGTGGACGAGAAGAATATCATTGTGGTCAAGGAGCTGGCGGATAATGAGGGGTATCCGGAGCTGAACCGTACGGCCAGGGTGATCTGTGATCTGCTGAACAGCGAGGGCGACGAGCACATTCATATCGCTTACGGCACCATTGTAAATGAAATTAAAGAAGTGTCCCGTTCCTACAAGGAAGCGCGGATGGCTCTTGACGTGGGCAAGATTTTCTTTGATGATAAGGATATTATTGCCTACAGTACGCTGGGTATCGGCCGTCTGATTTATCAGCTGCCGATTCCGCTGTGCAAGATGTTTATCCGGGAAATTTTTGATGGCAAGTCTCCCGATGATTTTGACGAGGAGACTCTGACCACCATCAATAAGTTTTTTGAGAACAGCCTGAATGTGTCTGAGACATCCAGACAGCTGTATATCCACCGCAATACACTGGTGTACAGGCTTGACAAGCTGCAGAAGAGTACGGGCCTTGACCTGCGGGTTTTTGAGGACGCGATTACCTTCAAGATCGCGTTGATGGTTGTAAAGTATATGAAGTACATGGAATCTATGGATTATTAAGCTTCGGCTGAGGAGTGAAAAAATGATTGACATGCAAAATGTGACAAAGTCCTATGCCACGGGCGTGCAGGCCTTAAACGGCGTGACGCTGCATATTGACAAGGGCGAATTTGTTTTTATCGTAGGAAACAGCGGCTCCGGTAAGTCTACGCTGATTAAGCTGCTTCTGAAGGAGCTGGATCCCAGCTCCGGAACCATTAAGGTAAATGGAATTAATCTGAATAAGATGAAAGCGCAGGCCATCCCCAAGTACCGCAGAAAGCTGGGCGTGGTGTTCCAGGATTTCCGTCTTCTGAAGGACCGGAATGTCTATGAAAATATCGCGTTCGCCCAGCGGGTTATCGCGACCCCAAGCAAGGATATCCGCAAGAATGTGCCGAAGATGCTGTCCCTGGTGGGACTGGCGGAGAAGTATAAGTCATTCCCGAAGCAGCTTTCCGGTGGCGAGCAGCAGCGTGTGGCTCTGGCGAGAGCCCTGGTGAACCGGCCCAATATTCTTCTGGCCGACGAGCCCACCGGTAATCTGGACCCGAAGAATTCCAGGGAAATCATGAAGCTTCTGGAGACTATCAATGAGCGCGGTACCACCGTTCTGGTGGTGACCCACAACCAGGAGATTGTAGATCAGATGAAGAAGCGGGTAATTGTTATGAACAAAGGCGTCATTATCAGTGACGAGCGCAACGCTGGGTACAAACAGAATGCGAATTAGTTCTATCGGCTACTGTCTGAAGCAGGGCATGAAAAATATCTGGCGTAACAAAATGTTCTCTCTTGCGTCCATCGCGACCATGTCCGCCTGCATTTTCCTGTTTGGAATCTTTTTCTGTGTGGTAGAGAATTTCCAGTATATGGTAAAAGAGGCGGAAAAGTCCGTAGCAGTTACCGTGTTTTTTGACGAGGGAATGTCTGAGGAGGACATCCAGGCTGTAGGCAAAAAGATTCAGGCCCGGAGCGAGGTGTCCGAGGCAGTTTTTGTATCCGCGGAGGAATCCTGGGAACAGTACAAAGCGATTTATTTTAAGGATAACCCCCAGCTTGCGGAGGGCTTTGCAGATGATAATCCGCTGGCCAATCAGGCTCATTATGAGATTTACCTGAATAATGTAGAGGATCAAGAGAGCCTGGTAGAATGGCTGGGCAGCGTAGAAGGCGTCCGTAAGATTAATCAGTCCGCACAGGTGGCAGATATTCTGACCAACTTTAATATGCTGATTGGTTACATTTCTGTGGCGGTGATTATTCTGTTGCTGTGCGTATCCGTCTTCCTGATCAGCAATACAGTTACCATCGGTATCGCGGTCCGCAAAGAAGAAATTGCGATTATGAAGCTGATCGGAGCCACCAATGGCTTCGTCAAGGCTCCCTTTGTGGTAGAGGGCATCATCATTGGAATCCTGGGCGCAGCTTTCCCGCTGGCGCTGCTGTATTATCTGTATACACAGCTCGTGGGCTTTGTGGGAGATAAGTTTAATGCGCTGACAGGGCTTCTGCAGTTCCTTCCGGTAAATGAAATGTTCCGGATTCTGCTTCCGGTGGGTCTGGCGCTGGGCGTGGGTATCGGCTTCTTCGGCAGCTTCTTTACGATTCGGAAGCATCTGAAGGTTTAAGGAATTTAGAAAAGGATAAAGTAGATGAAAAGAACGCGTGTGGTAAGCGCACTTTTGATAGCGGCGCTTGCGGTTGGCTGTATTTTCACGAAAGATAATCTGAGGGTGTCGGCGACGTCCCCCAAAATTGATACCAGTGATCTGGAGGATAAAAAGCAGGATACGCTGGATAAGATTAAGGATATCAAGTCCGATATCAGCGATGTGAAAAAGAAAATTTCCGATCTGAAGAACAGCAAAAGCAATCTGGAAACTTACATTTCCAAGCTGGACACGGAGGCCAACGATCTGGCAAAGCAGATCGACCGGCTGAACGGGGATATCGCGGCAAAAAAAGAAGAAATCACGGCAGCAGAGGGCGAACTGGAGGAAGCGGTGGAAACAGCGGCTCAGCAGTATGAGGATATGAAGAAACGGATTCAGTATCTTTACGAAAATGGAAATCCTTCTTATCTGGAGCTGCTTCTTACCTCCGAAAGTATGGCGGATTTTCTGAATAAGTCCAGCTATGCGGAGCAGATGACGGCCTACGACCGGAATATGCTGGAGGAGTACATTGCCCAGAAACAGGCGGTGGAAGAGAAGAAAAAGGAGCTGGAATCTGAAAAGGAAGAGCTGGACGCCATGGCGGGCGCGGCTTCCGAGCAGAAGAAGACCGTAGATGCTCTGATCAAGACTAAGACAGCCCAGATTCAGAGCTATCAGGATCAGATCGACAGCGAGAACAGCAATGCAGAAGAGTATAAAGCCGATTTGGCAAAGCAGCAGAAGCTTCTGGATCAGATTGAGCAGCAGATCGCGGCGGCGGCAGCAGCCAACGCTCAGGCCAGTGACGGTGATGGAGGAGCCTCCGGCTTCGTATGGCCCTGTCCCAGCAGTCGGAGAATTACCAGTGGATTTGGCAATCGTGCCCAGCCTACAGCAGGCGCGTCGACCAACCACAAGGGCATTGATATCGGAGCATCCTACGGAGCTTCGATCGTAGCGGCAGCCTCCGGGCGTGTGACCACGGCGGCCTATAGTAGTTCCGCCGGCAATTACATCGTCATTTCCCATGGAAACAGTCTGTCTACCGTATATATGCATTGTTCTGCGCTGTATGTGAGCGCAGGCCAGACCGTCAGCGCAGGCCAGGCAATTGCGGCAGTGGGTTCCACCGGTTATTCCACCGGCAACCACCTGCATTTCGGCGTAATTAAGAACGGAAGTTATGTAAACCCAACGGCATACGTGGGCGGATGATCATGACTGTTTGCAGGCACCGTCTCGTGAGACGTTTTGGCATGCATGGGACAAAAGATAAGGACGTATACTGGAATTATGGAAAATAAAAAGCAGTTTATCAAAGGCTTTGCCGTGGGCATACTCGTCACCGTGCTGTTGGCGGGCGGTATCTTTGCCGGAAGCAATGCGCTTACCAAAGCATCTGATGAAAAGAAAGCAGAAAGTGGCGAACTGAATCTGACCAGCAGTCAGGTAGAGGATAAAATCACCGAGATTGAGACACTGGTTCAGAATTATTATCTGAATGACATCGACACGGATCAGGTAGAGAACTATCTGTATAAAGGCATGATCGTGGGGCTTGACGACCCCTATGCCGCTTATTATACGAAGGAAGAGTACCAGAGTCTGATGGACTCCACTAATGGCAGCTATTATGGCATTGGCGTGGAAATGAGCCAGAACATGACCACCGGTATCATTACCATTACCCGTGTCTTCGAGGGATCGCCTGCGGAGGAAGCGGGGCTGCTTCCGGGCGACGTGATCTACAGGGGGGATGATGAGGAGGTAACCGGTGAGGATCTGACCAAGGTGGTCTCCAAAGTAAAAGGAGCCGAGGGCACGACCATACCGATCTCTGTGGCCCGGGAAGGGGAGAGCGATTATCTGACCTTCGATGTGGAGCGCAGAATGATCGAGATATCTACCGTAGCTCATAAGCTGCTGGATGGCAATATTGGTTATATCTCCGTGACCAGCTTCGACGACGTGACGGTAAATCAGTTTCTGGCCGCCCTGGATGACCTGGAAAATCAGGGTGAGACCGCTCTCATCATCGATCTCCGTAATAATGGCGGCGGCCTGGTATCCAGTGCCTGCAGCATGCTGGATCGTCTGCTTCCGGAGGGCCTGATTGTATACACGGAGGATAAATACGGCAATCGGGATGAGATGAAATCTGATGTGGAAAACTATTTCGACAAACCGCTGGTTCTCCTGGTAAACGGCAACAGCGCCAGCGCTTCGGAGATCTTTGCCGGAGCCATCAAAGACTATGGCATCGGTACCCTGGTGGGCACTCAGACCTTCGGCAAAGGTATTGTCCAGAAGATCTACCCCTTAAGCGACGGCACCGCCGTGAAGCTGACCGTCTCCAAGTACTACACGCCAAACGGCAACAACATCCACGGAATCGGCATTGCGCCAGACGTGGAGGTGGAACTGGATCCGGCTGTAGCCAATGAAGTGGTGATACCGGAGGAGAAGGACAATCAGCTGCAGAAGGCGATGGAGATCCTGACAGAAAAGTGAAATAAATTGCAAAGCGAAACCCGGTCGGATTTTTACGACCGGGTTTTTTGCGTTCAAATTTGTCGTAAAAATGTGTGAAAGCTTTCGAAAATAGGTAAAAATAGATAAACAGGAGGAAATACATAAAACTAAAACGTTCAAAAAATTCATAAATTATCAATATTCTATACAAAGTGCCAAATCTATGTTTACATAACTGTAAAATAGACATATAAAAATTGTTTAATACGACAAAAGTATCAAAACAGACATAAAATGAGCATAAAATATGCAAAATGTTCATAAAAATACTTGAAAGAAATTTCACCGTCATGTAAGATAAACCCATAGGAAATAAGGAACCAAAAAACATAAAGTTAAGCAAAGAAAGGGAGATTTGAAAAATGTCCAAGATTAGCGAAATGACAAGAGACAGCTGGATCAAAAGCACCTTCCCGGAGTGGGGAACCTGGCTCGTAGAAGATATCGAGAACGAGGTTGTAGCGCCCGGAAACGTGGCTATGTGGTGGCTGGGATGTACCGGCGTATGGTTTAAGACACCGGCTGACACCAATATCACCATCGACCTGTGGTGCGGAAACGGTAAGAGAACCCATGGCGACAACAAGATGAAGCCAGGCCATCAGATGGCAAATATGTGCGGCGGACGTCTGATGCAGCCGAACCTGAGAAACGTACCCTTCGTCATTGACCCGTTTGCTTTCAAGCATGTGGACGCAGTTCTGGCAACCCATTATCATCAGGATCATATGTCTGCAGAGTGGGCGGCACATGTTATCCAGAGCGGAATGACTACTACAGATGAGAACGGAAAAGAGATTCCGGTACCCTTCATCGGACCGAAGAAGTCTGTAGAGACCTGGGTAAAATGGGGCGTTCCGGAAGACCGTTGCATTACTGTAAAACCGGGCGACACCATCAAGATCAAAGACCTTGAGATTATCGCGCTGGACAGCTTCGACCGTACCTGTATCGTTACCACAGACGATACCAGTGAGAACAGAGAAGAGCTGACAGGCGTTTGCCCCACCGATATGGATGATAAGGCAGTAAACTACCTGGTTAAGACTCCGGGCGGAAATATCTATCACTCCGGTGACTCTCACTTCTCCATTTACTTTGCAAAGCATGGTAAGGATTATGATATCGATGTTGCATTTGGTTCCTTCGGTGAGAACCCCATCGGTATGCAGGATAAGATGACATCCATCGATATCCTTCGTATGGCTGAGAACCTGCGGTGTAAGGTTGTTGTTCCGATTCACTGGGACGTATGGACCAACTTCCAGGCTGACTGCGACGAGATCAAGGTTCTGTATGATTTCAAGAAGGACAGAAACGAGTATAAGTTCCATCCGTTCTTCTGGCAGGTAGGCGGAAAGTACACCTATCCCCAGGACAAGGATAAGATTTACTATCATCACAGAAGAGGCTTTGAGGACTGCTTCGAGCATCCCCAGAACATTCCGTTCCGTTCCTGTCTGTAAGCTTTGGAATAAGGGAGAAGAGGATTATGTTAAGAGAGTTTGTAGAAAAGAAGCATTATCTGTTTGCCAAGGAAGCAAAGGACTGGGAAGACGCTATCATCATGAGCTGCAAGTCTCTGGAGGCAGACGGAACGGTAGAATCCAATTATGCCCATGACATCGTAGAGTGCGTCCGCAAGTACGGTCCGTATATCGTAATCATGCCGAACATCGCGATGCCGCATTCCCAGGAGGGCGCAGTCGGAGTCAATAAGACGGCCATCGGCTTCATGAAGCTGGAGAAGCCGGTCAGCTTTGACCCAAACGACCCGGAAAAGGACGCTCAGCTGTTCTTCACACTGGCATCCTGCAACCCGGATCAGCATCTGAATAATATGATGCGTCTGTCCGAGATGCTGATGAACGAGGAGCTGGTAGCAGAGCTTCTGAAGGCTGAGGGGCCCGAGGATCTGCTGAAGCTTCAGGAGAAGTATCTGGACAAGTAAGAACCTGACTGCGGCCCGTGAGGTCGGGCTGCAGTTATCATAAAGGGGAAAATGTAGGAGGAAAAGAGTTATGGATATTTTAATGAGAGCATGGTCGTATTTTGCTACGAACATTCTGCAGCAGCCGGCCTGGATGATCGGCCTGATTGTACTGATTGGTTATGTACTGTTGAAGAAACCCTGGTATGATGTACTTGGCGGAACCATCAAGGCAGTCGTAGGTTACATGATCCTGGCAGCAGGTTCCGGCGGACTGGTAAGTAACTTCCGTCCGGTGCTGGTAGGTCTGAAGGATCGTTTCAATCTGGACGCTATGGTTATCGACCCGTATTTCGGACAGAACGCGGTAACCGCAGGTGTGGAGGAAGTATTTGGAAAGCCCTTTTCACAGGTTATGCTGCTTCTTCTGATTGCGTTTATCATCAATATTTTACTGGTTCGTTTCAGTAAGGTGACAAAGCTTCGTTCCCTGTTTACCACAGGTCACGTACAGGTACAGCAGGCTTCCACAGCTTACTGGCTGATCCTGTTTGCACTGCCGGGACTGGCTACCAATAACACAGCGCTTCTGGTGGTAATGGCAATCGTACTTGGTCTGTACTGGGCAGTAGGCTCCAACCTGACCATCAAGCCGACCCAGGAGCTGACAGACGGCGCAGGCTTCTGTCTTGGACATCAGCAGATCATGGGAGTGGCACTGTTCTCCTGGATCGCAGGCAAGATGCATGAGCGCGATGTAAAGAAGGGCAAAGAGGCTTCCAAGAAGCTGGAGGATATCGAGCTTCCGGGCTTTATGTCCATCTTCAATGAGAACATGGTATGTACCGCAATCCTGATGACTGTATTCTTTGGAGCAATCCTTCTGATTCTTGGCAGAGATTATCTGACTGAGGCCGGATTCATGAAGGAAGGACAGAGCTTCCTGTTCTATATCCTGACTGTCTGCCTGAACTTCGCAGTATATCTGGCAATCCTGCAGCTGGGTGTTCGTACCTTCGTAACAGAGCTGACCAATTCCTTCCAGGGTATTGCCAATAAGTGGCTCCCGGGTTCCGTACCGGCAGTAGACTGTGCAGTATCTTACGGTTTCGGTTCTCCGAACGCAGTACCGCTTGGATTCCTGGCTGGTGCTCTTGGACAGTTCCTTGCCATCGGCGCTCTGATTCTTCTGAAGAGCCCGGTACTGGTAATTGCCGGATTCGTACCTGTTTTCTTTGACAATGCGACCATCGCGGTGTATGCTAATAACAAGGGCGGTCTGAAGGCAGCACTTATCCTGCCGTTTATCTCCGGTCTGTGCCAGGTATTCGGTTCTGCATTAATCGCAGGCTGGGTAGGTATGGCAGCATACGGCGGATACCTTGGTATGTGGGACTGGGCAGTTGTATGGCCGGTATTCACAGTTCTGATGAAGTACTTAAGCTACGCAGGTCTGGCAATCGTAATCGTTGCCCTGCTGGCTATCCCGCAGCTGCAGTACAGAGCTGACAAGGAAGGCTACTTCCTGATGACTGAGGACTGGGAAGCATACAAAGAGCTGAAGGCTAAGAAGGCTGAATAAAGATTCGTCAAATATACAAGTTAATCCGATAGGAGGAAACGACAATGCTGAACATTTTGGTTTGCTGCGCAAACGGCGCCGGAACAAGTCTGATGATGAAGATGACTACAGAGAAGGTTGTAAAGTCTCTGGGTATCAAGGTTGGAAAGCTGCATCACTGCTCTCTTTCTGAAGGAAAGAGCTCTGCAACTCAGTTTGATGTAGTATTCTGCCCGCTGAACTTCATCTCTATGTTCAAGGAAGCAGAAGCAAAGGGTGTCCATGTAATCGGTCTGAAGAACGTAATGTCCCAGGCAGAGATGGAAGAAAAACTGAAAGCATCCGGAGTGCCGCTTGAGTAATAACTAAAACGAGGGCGCTTCCCTGTGGCTGGAAGGCCGCGGGGAGGCGCTTTTGAGTTTTGGGTAAATAAGAGAGAAGGAGTGTGGCGTCGTGAAAATAAGCCGTTCAATTGTAAACAGTCGAAGAGAGAGAATCTTGGAGACCGTGAGGAATGGTGGAGATGTATCTGTAAACAGCTTATCGGAGCAGCTGCAGGTATCACCTCTGACGATTCGACGCGATCTCCAGTATCTGGAAGAACATAAATTGCTGGAGCGTTTCTACGGAGGAGCGCGTACAGGAAATGCGGAGGTTCCGCGCCAGAACAGCCGGGAGCTTCGAAAGGAAAGAATTGCCAGGTATGCGGCCGGTCTGGTGGAGGATGGAGACAGTATTCTTCTGAATACCAGCTCCACAGCTCTTGCTATGGTAAAATATATCACCAGCCGGAATGTAACGATCATTACAAATAATGGAAATATTATCAACGAAGAGAATCCCTCCCAGGCGACCATTGTGCTTCTGGGCGGAGAACTCCGTTATCAGAAGGGCGCCATGGTGGGTGATTTCACCAAGAACAGTCTGGCCTATGTGGCCGCGAAAAAGTGCTTTGTCGGATGTACAGGTATCAGTCCGGATATCGGTATGGTGACAGAGATGATGAGCGAGGTAAACCTGAATCAGATGATGTTTCAGAGAGTGACTGGAACGACCTATATTTTGGCAGACAGCTCCAAATTCGGTATCAGAACCGGAGGCGTATCCTGTCCGCCGGAGAAGATAGAAAATATTATCACGGACGTAAATGCCCCGGCGCAGATGGTCTGTGAATTTCGAGAAATGGGAACCTGGGTATATCAAGTAGATTAGGTAACTGGTCAGGTACTGAACAGTTACAGATTAGGAGATTGTGACAATGAAGGTAAATAAGATTAAAACACATGAGCTTGAGAAATGCTATTCTATCTGTCCGCTGACCTACAACGGAACAGAGCATATGCTGGTAGCAGCAGAGAAGGTAAACAAGTGCCTGCTGTTTGACCTGGATGGAAACCTGGAGGAGACCGTATGGGACGAGCCGGGCGGAGTTATGACTATGGTTCAGATTCCGGGAAGCAACGGCGAGTTCCTTGCTACCCATAAATTCTATTCACCGAATGATTCCAAGGAGGCAAAGATCATTCTGGCTTCCCCGAAGGGAAAGAATGACTGGGTAGTAAAGACCATCGTAGACCTGCCCTTCGTACATCGTTTCGATATCCTGACCAGAGGCGGCGTAAACTACATCATTGCCTGCGCGCTGAAGTCCGGTCATGAGTTCAAGGACGACTGGAGTATGCCGGGTAAGGTATGGGTCGGCGAGCTTCCGAATGACTTAAGCGACATCAACGAGAACAACCAGATCAAGCTGGTTCCGCTGAAGGAGGATCTGCTGAAGAATCATGGCTATTGCCGCGTAGAGAAGGACGGCGTCATGAGCGGTATCGTGGGAACCGAGAACGGCATCTTCAAGGTAACACCGCCTGCTGAAAAAGACGGCGAGTGGACCGTAGAAACTCTGACAGAGGATCCGGCCAGCGATATGACCTTCGCTGATTTCGACGGAGACGGCGAGGATGAGATGCTGGTAATGACACCGTTCCACGGCGACACCATCAAGATTTACAAGAAGGCAGACGGCAAGTATACCTGCGTGAAAACCTTTGAGGGCTCCTATGAGTTTCTGCACGGTATCTGGGGTGCGGAGATCCTGGGCAAGGGCATGGCGATCATCGGCAACCGTAAGGGCGACCGCGACCTGATGGCATGCTACCATGACGGCAAGGATTATGTTCTGGAAGTGCTGGATCATAACGTAGGACCGGCAAATACCCGTGTATACAAGAAACCGGGCAACAAGCTGGGTATCCTGTCCACCAACCGTGAGATTGACGAAATCGCGTTTTATGAGATTGAGAGCCTGTAAGGGCTCTCCCTATGAGAGGAAATATTATGAAAGCATATAGCATTGGATTATACGAGAAAGCCATGCCGAACACGCTGACCTGGAAAGAGAAGCTGGAGGCGGCCAAAGAGGCAGGCTACGATTTCGTGGAAATCAGTATCGATGAGACCGACGCGAAGCTGGCCCGTCTGGACTGGACGAAGGAAGAACGCCTGGAGCTGGTAAAGACCATGTATGAGGTGGGTTTGCCCATTCGCAGCATGTGTCTGTCCGGTCACCGGAAATACCCGCTGGGAAGCAGCGACCCGGCGACAGAGGCCAGAAGCCTGGAGATCATGGAGAAGGCTATTCAGCTGGCAGACGACCTGGGCGTCCGCATCATTCAGCTGGCAGGCTACGACGTATATTACGACGAGTCCACACCGGAGACCGTAGAGCGTTTCGGACGGAACCTTAAGAAGGCTGCCCGGATGGCAGCCAGAGCAGGCGTACTCATGGGCTTTGAGACCATGGAGACCGAGTTCATGAATACCTGTGAAAAGTCCATGAAATATGTGGACAAGATTAATTCCACTTACTTGAATGTATATCCGGATTGTGGTAACATCAATAATGCAGCAATCACTTACGGAACCGATGTACTTGCAGATCTTCGAAGCTGCGACGGTCATGTGGTTGCTATGCATCTGAAAGAAACTGTTCCGGGTAAATTCCGCGACATGATGTACGGAGAGGGACAGGTAGATTTTCCGGCGATGATTGACACCGCATGGGAGATGGGCGTACGCCGTTATGTAACGGAGTTCTGGTATCTGGGCAAGGAAGACTGGAAGGCAGACCTGCATTTTGCAAATTCTGCCATGCGTAAGCTTCTGGATCAGAAAGAAAACGACTAAGCACGGTCCGCAGTATTATTTTCAAGGAGGAAAAATCATGTTAGAGGAACTGAAAAAACAGGTATACGAAGCAAATATGGAGCTTCCGAGAAGAGGACTCATCACCTATACATGGGGAAATGTCAGCGGAATTGACCGTGAAAAAGGACTTTTCGTAATCAAACCCAGCGGAGTTGAGTACGATCTGCTGAAGCCGGAAGATATGGTAGTTATCGACCTGAACGGTAATAAAGTAGAGGGCGATTACAATCCGTCTTCCGATACACCGACCCATCTGGAGCTGTACAAGGCATTTCCGAAGATTGGAGGCGTGGTACATACCCATTCTCCGTGGGCTACCTCCTGGGCACAGGCAGGCCGCAGCATTCCCTGCTACGGAACCACTCACGCAGACTACTTCTACGGCGAGATTCCCTGTGCAAGAAGCCTGACCGCTGACGAGATCAACGGTGAGTATGAGAAGAACACAGGCCTTGTTATCATCGAGACCTTCAACGAGAGAGGCATCGATCCGATGCACGTACCGGGCGTTCTGTGTACCAACCACGGACCGTTCACCTGGGGAACCGACGCAGCCAACGCAGTACACAACGCAGTCGTTCTCGAAGAGGTTGCCAAGATGGCATGTCGCACCGAGATCCTGAATGCCAGAGTACAGCCTGCACCGCAGGTTATCCAGGACAAGCATTTCCTGAGAAAGCACGGTGCGAATGCTTACTATGGACAGATTAAGAGATAAAGAAAGAGAGATAAGAAAGCAGCAGCCGGATCCCATGTGATTCGACTGCTGTTTTTTATTTGTTCACGCAGCTGCTTTCGTTTCAGAAATTTGAATCGATGTTTTCAAAGTAAATAATTTGATAATCTTTGTCAATACTATGAGAAAAGGGCATCCGCGCATTGACTTAAAAAATGGAATCTGTTACGATACATGGAGTTAGACAACACTAACTGCATGTGAATAAATCAGGCAGACTCCTTTGGGAATCCCCTACGGGGATACCTATAGGCGCGGGAAACAAGCGCAAAGCTTGAAAGAATTGGATTATCCTTCCTGTGTCCATGAGACTGGGAAGATGTATCGGGTGGCTCCCTTGCATCTTCCGGTGTTCTGCCCGAAAAGAGATTCATATTGAAAGGAGATTATCAAAATGGATTTTTTACAGATTGAGAAGGTTGTGGGAAGAGAGATTCTGGATTCCAGAGGAAATCCGACGGTAGAGGCTGAGGTAACTCTGGCAGATGGCACCGTAGCGCGCGGAACCGCTCCCAGCGGGGCTTCTACAGGTGAATTTGAGGCGCTGGAGCTGCGTGACGGTGACAAAAGCCGATATCTGGGAAAGGGCGTTACAAAGGCCGTAGAGAACATCAATACCATTATCAATGAGGCAGTCAAAGGCCTGGATGCTTCTGACATCTACGCCGTAGACCGCGCCATGATCGAGGCGGACGGCACGAAGGACAAGTCCAAGCTGGGTGCAAACGCGATTCTGGCCGTATCCATCGCGACCTGCCGTGCGTCAGCAGCAGCTCTGGATATGCCGCTGTATCGTTTCCTGGGCGGCATCAATGGCAATCGCCTGCCGGTGCCGATGATGAATATTGTAAATGGTGGCTGCCATGCACTGTCCTCCGGACTGGATGTACAGGAGTTCATGATCATGCCGGTGGGCGCGCCTTCCTTTAAGGAGTGCCTAAGATGGTGTGCGGAGGTATTCCATGCGCTGGCGTCTATCCTGAAAGAGAGAGGGCTGGCCACATCCGTCGGTGACGAGGGTGGTTTTGCTCCGGCACTGAAATCTGACGCAGAGGCTATTGAGACGATTCTGGAGGCCGTAAAGAAGGCCGGATACGAGCCGGGTAAGGATTTCATGATTGCAATGGATGCGGCTTCTTCTGAGTGGAAGAGCGAGAAGGGCAGGGGCTTTTACAAGCTGCCGAAGGCCGGTACAGAATTTACGGCGGAGCAGCTGATTGAGCACTGGGCTGACCTTTGCGAAAAGTATCCGATTATTTCGATCGAGGATGGTCTGGATGAGGAGGATTGGGAAGGCTGGCAGAAGCTGACGGCCCGTCTGGGCGACAAGGTACAGCTGGTTGGCGATGACCTGTTTGTGACCAACACGGAGCGTCTGTCTAAGGGAATTGAGATGGGCTGCGGTAACTCTATTCTGATCAAACTGAACCAGATTGGTTCTGTGTCTGAGACGCTGGAAGCTATCAAGATGGCTCATAAGGCTGGTTATACGGCTGTTACCTCCCATCGTTCCGGCGAGACTGCGGATACGACGATCGCAGATCTGGCGGTTGCGCTGAATACCTGCCAGATTAAGACGGGTGCGCCGAGCAGAAGTGAGCGCGTGGCGAAGTACAATCAGCTGCTGCGTATCGAGGAGGCATTGGGTAAATCAGCGGTTTATCCGGGAATTAAGGCGTTTAATGTGAAGTAAGGTATAGAAGACGGACGGGCAGGGACTTTGTGATTTCCGTGTTCATCGTTTTAGCGGACAGTGTGTGCCACCCACGGACTTGAGGTCCGCAGGTGCCCCACGCAGTCCGCTAAAACGCTGTACACTGGAAATTACAAAGTCCCTGTCCTGCCCCTCGGGCCTCATAACCTAAATTATTTCTTTTCAAATACCGCAGTGATCCGCGTATCCGCGTTCAACTGCACCTCTATCTTCTTGTGTTCCGAGTCCCCCGACACAATCTCCCCATTTTCTATCTCCCAGCGCACAAACCGATACCCTTTGGCATGCAGGGCCTGTAAGGACACCGGATAATCGGTGTAGTACTGGCCGGTCCAGTCGGTTTCGGAAAGATCCGGGGAGATGGTATTCAGTTTGATGCTGCCCTGCTTGTCCGGAACAGAAGATAAAGTTATGTCAACTAATGGCCCTTGCAGGCCAAAATGTTCGGCCAGCATCGGGATGATGTATTCGGCACGGTGCTCGAAGAATGTGTGGAGCTCCGCGGTCTGTTCTTCGAAGGTGCCTGTCTGGGGAGCTGTGTTCCAGCGCATCCAGCCTGTGTCAGCCCAGGCATGCTGTTCTTCAAGATTTTCCAGAAGCGCTTTTACGTGCTCCCAGCGGAAGCTCTCGTTGGCCATGTCCAGGAAGGTCAGGACAAACTGGCGGCGGAAGTCCTCATTTTTCATGAGGGCTGGCAAGGGATCATCGTCCAGAAAACCCAGCTCGGAGTAAGCGGAATGTCCGGTGAAGGAGTCGAAGGCGTAGGCTGGGGTAGCAGCCAGATCCGTTCCGACAGCCAGGGAGTCGTCCAGGTCGTAGAGCATCCAGCGGAAGCGTCCGTCGCCCTCGGCATCGTTTTCCGGTGTGAGTGTCTGCCAGGTGAGGACATTTCCACCCAGAGGCTTGGTATCGGTGTTGGCGATGTAGATGTTGGTACACATCCAGTCGATGAAGCTCTGCATATCCATTTTGGTGAGAAGCTCCTGATAGACGTCCGGATCAGCCAGATTCTGCTCCGCGAGAAAGGTGCGGAGTTCTTTGTAGCGGGCAATATCCTGAGGGCTGCCATTTTCCACATAGCGGGTATCCTTGACGAGCAGGGTATTGTCGGGAGCTACGTCGTAATGTCCTGCAAGGTATTCAGAGGAATATTTTTCCATCAGGTAATACATGCCCCAATACTCGCCGTTCAGAAAGACCTGGCAGGGAGTATATTGCTGAATGGCCGTATCGCGGTCTTCCACCAGGGAAAAGAAAAAGATCTTCTTCAGCTGACGGCCGGAGTTCAGTATCAGATTCGGATAGGAAATGCCCGTATCAAAGAAAACAGGCGAAAAGGAAGAGGAACCATAGCGGCTTCTGGCGTACAGGGAGAAGCTTTTCTGCGGGAAATGACGGGATTCATTGCCGCGAATCCGTATGCCGCAGTCCTGAGCCAGCGTCTCTTCCCGGGAGGCGTCAAAGAATTGGATATAGACCGGGCGTTCAGCTTCTGCGCCTTCCAGATAATAGTTGGTGTATTCGGTCAGATAGGTCCATGGAAGGCCGTTGTAAATGAGTCCGGCTTCCATGGCGTCATCATACAGGGCGCCGCGGACGTAAATACCGGTTTCAGAAGAAAAAAGGTTGTCCGGATCCGTCACGAGAGAAAGCACAGCAGCATTTTCATACCCATCCTTCTGATCAAAGTCGATAAAATAGGTGGCCGTAGTGATATTGCTGGAATTACCGGCGGCGTCAAAAGCGACGGCGCGCAGCACCACAGCCTTATCGACCGGAGAATCCGGTGGCAGGTATCCGCTATCTTCTTCGGTGATATCAGTGCGGGAGGCATAGCGATCGGAATGAGAGCTGGGATCCATCAGTGTCAACGAGCCGCTGTAGAGGGGAGAGTCCGTCGTCGGGTCGCTTCCGTCCAGCGTATAATGAACCGTAGTGCCGCTGGAAGAACTGATTTGCAGAGAAACTGCGTCTTCATAAAAACCACTTGGCTGTGAAAATGTGGGATCTTCGAGTACAAGGGCAGCCTCCTGATTGGCAGTCCCGGGTGAGGGTCTTATCTGGGCAAAGGTTTCTCCGCCGTCTTCCGTGCGTGCATAGACAGCTCCGATTTTCATAGAATCGGGGATGTAGACGGTATCCAGCAAAACGGAGGATGCTGTACCGGCTGTATTTTCCTCTAAACGTGTCAGTGAGACAGTTTCGTTTTCAGAGAGACTGAAAGGGACAGAAAGCTGCCCTTCAGGCACGGAGCCATCCTGCCCTGCGGCGTAGACGCAGAGATGAGCGCCGGGGCCGATGGTGACATCGGGCAGCGGGGCCAGCGTGTAGTCGGAGGTATCAGACAGATACAGTCCGTCCAGGGAAATTGTATTATTATTGGGATTGTAGAGCTCGATGTAATCCTCGTATATCGTGGAACCGCCGACCTGCGTGGCGAGGCTGGAAACCGAGAGCTCATTGATACAGAGCGGTTTCAGAGGAGCTTCAAGCCGGGAGAAGCGGTATTTCCAGAGTCCCCAGGCAGAGAGAGAGAGCGCCAGGGCGGCAGTAATCAGAAGGACCGGGAGTGCTTTTCGGAACCGGGGGGAAAAGGTCTTCATACAGGCTCCCCCTTATCAAGCAGAAGCAATTCGCCGCCATTCAGGGCGTAATCACAGGGGTCGCCTTTTGTGAGCGATACTTTTCCGGCAGTTCCTTCCGTCAGGGCATTGCAAAAAGACTCCAGCTGTCTGACAGGCACCAGGGCTTCGAGATAGACGGAATCGGTATAATCGGAAGCGAGGGTCGGAATTTGTTCCTGTCCCATCAGATACTGAATTTTACCCAGATCTGTGTAATCGGTGCGGATCTCCAGTCGTACGCCGGACTGACGGGTAAGAATCACGGAGCTTCGGAGTCCCTCCTGAACCGCCCCGGAATAGGCGCGCACCAGTCCGCCGGTGCCCAGCAGGGTGCCGCCGAAATAGCGGGTTACGACAACGGCCACATTGTGAATATCTTCTTTTAAGAGGACGTCCAGCATGGGACGGCCCGCGGTTCCGGCCGGTTCGCCATCGTCGCTGCAGCGGGTCAGCTGGTGGCGGCTGCCGATGGTGAAGGCTGTGCAGTTATGACGGGCATCCCAGTATTTTTTCTTTGTCTGTTCGATGAAGCGAAGGGCTTCTTCTTCAGAGGTGACGGGGGTTACTGTGGCGATAAAACGGGATTTTTTTTCCACAAGCTCACCCACACCGCCCTCATATGCAAAACGGTATGTTTCTGACATGTTACTTCCTTTCAGGAAGCCTGTCCGCTCTCCAGAGACATCATATCGTCCACGATTTCCAGAAGACATACGGGCGTCACTGCATTCTTTATTAGACTTCGGAGCATTTCCCGGGCCCGGCTTTCTGAAGCTGATACGGGCGGCGTGCTTTCCGCCTCCTCCACTCCGGGATACTCCGTCAGTGATTTTTTAATGCAGATCCGATAGAGCGGGGCGGGTGATACGGGCCGTTCTTCCTCTATCAGATAATATTTCAGGTGCAGCAGGTTTCCTTTTTCGTCTGTGACAGAACGGGTTTCAATCAGGTATTCTTTTTGCATGATAATCTCCTTTGCGTCGGGCTGTGCCGGGTTTTCAAAAATTATACAGGAATATCTGAAAAAAGAATGTCGAAAGCTGTCACAGATATTAAATTTTTACAGTGTATATTATTATAATATAAACAGGCGTCTCCGCACAAGGGACAGACGCGGGGAAATGCTTAAGAAACTGTGAATTTCTCAAATAACTCTTTATTCTGACATTACTTTTTGATATAATGATTGGATGTATAGGAGGATAAAACATGAATTACGGGAAACGCAGTACTTCGAAAAAGCAGAAGTCTATGCACTCCAAGTCCGCGAAGGCCGGTAAAAAGGCCAGCGTAATTTTTATAAAAGCATTTCTGGTTTGCCTGCTGGCAGCAGGCGTGATCGGTCTGTGCGCCGGAATCGGAATCGTCAAGGGAGTCATCGACAATGCGCCGGATATTGACAGCACCAGTGTGATTCCGAGAGGATACAAGTCCGTCATGGTAGACTCTGATGGAAATAAAATGGCAGAGCTTATCACAGCGGGATCCAACCGTGTCTGGGTGGATATTGACAATATTCCGGAGCATGTGCAGAAAGCTTTTGTAGATGTAGAGGACGAGCGATTTTATAAGCATAACGGCATTGACCTGAAGGGTATCATCAGAGCAGGCATGAAGGGGATCGCCAGCGGCTTCAGGAAAACCGAAGGCGCCAGCACCATTACCCAGCAGCTTCTGAAGAACAGTGTCTTTGACTTCATGAGTGAGGATACGCTGGTGGAGAAGATTGAGCGTAAGCTGCAGGAGCAGTATCTGGCTCTGGAGCTTGAGAAGATCATGACCAAGGATGAAATTCTGGAAGCCTATCTGAATACGATCAATTTAGGACAGAATACTCTGGGTATTCAGGCGGCAGCCAACCGCTATTTCAATAAGGACGTCAGCGAACTGAGTGTCTCTGAAGCTGCGGTTATCGCGGGTATCACCAAGAGCCCCACCAAGTACAATCCGGTTACAGATCCGGAGGAGAATGCCAAGCGGCGTGAGATTGTACTGGATGATATGAAAAAATGCGGTGATATTAGCGAGGAAGAATATCAGGAGGCCATGGCGGATGACGTCTATGACCGCATTCAGACCACCAATGAGACCAAGAGCAGCGCAAGCGTCTATTCCTATTATGTGGACGCGACCATTGCGCAGGTGATTAACGATCTGCAGGAGGTCAAGGGATACACCTCCCAGCAGGCTTATAATCTGGTATACAACGGCGGCCTGACCATCGAGACCGCGCAGGATCCGGAAGTCCAGAAGATTATGGATGAGGAGACATCCAATGAGGATAACTATCCGGCAGGTGCCAAGATAGGTCTGGAGTATGCGCTGACTGTGGTGAAGCCGGACGGCACGCAGACCAATTACAGCAAAGAAATGATGGAGAAGTATTTCAAGGAAAATGAGTCTTCGAATTTCGAACTGCTGTTTGACAGCAAAGAGGACGCCCAGGCGCACATTGACGCATACAAGGAATCCATTGTCGAGGACGGCGATAAGATCTACGAAACTATCAATATGACCATCCAGCCGCAGATCTCCATGGTTGTGATGGATCAGTCCACAGGCTATGTGAAGGGAATAGTAGGCGGCCGTGGCGAGAAGACCGAGAGCCTGTCCCTGAACCGTGCCACAGATACGACCCGTCAGCCCGGTTCTACCTTCAAGGTGGTGGCGGCCTACGCGGCAGCGCTGGATTCCGCGGGTATGACGCTGGCGACTACCCAGTATGACGCACCCTATAATTACGACGGCGGCAAGGGACGTCCGGTCCGGAACTGGAACGGCGAGAATTATCAGGGCTGGACTTCTCTCCGGAGAGGTATTGAGCAGTCTATGAATATCGTAGCTGTGAAGACGATTACGGATATCACTCCGGCGCTTGGCATTAATTACCTGGAAAATATGGGTATTACCACCATGCAGAAAGAGCTGAAGGATGGCAAGAACGATTACACCCAGGCTATGGTATTGGGTGGTATCACGAATGGCGTCAAGAACGTGGAACTGACTGCTGCTTACGCAACCATCGCCAACGGCGGTGTCTATGAAAAGCCGGTTTTCTACACAAAGATTACCGATCACGACGGTAATGTCCTGATTGATAATACGGAAGCTTACAGCAGAACTGTCCTGAAGGATAGTACCGCATGGCTTCTGACCAGCGCCATGCAGGATGTAGTGACCACGGGTACCGGTAAAGCCGTGAACTTCGGCGGCATGAGCGTTGCCGGTAAGACCGGTACGACATCGGATAACCGCGACGTCTGGTTCGTAGGCTACACGCCTTATTACACGGCGGGTATCTGGGCCGGCTATGATAATAACCATGAGCTCTCCAGTAAGAAGGGAGAGACCGGTTACCACAAAAAGATCTGGAAGGCAGTGATGTCCAGATTAAGCGAGGGACAGTCCGATATCGGATTTCCGAAACCGTCTTCTGTAACCAGCGCCACTGTATGCGCGGCGTCCGGTAAGCTTCCGATTCCCGGCATCTGTGACGGTATGGTGAAAACAGAATACTTTGCGGAGGGAACTGTGCCTACGGAGTACTGTGACGTTCATGTAATCGGTGAGGCCTGCGTGGAGAGCGGCGCTCTGGCCACAGACGCGTGCCCGGTACATGAGTTCCGGGTTATTACCTTGGTTCCGGAAGATAACAGCGTATCCGGTTCCCCGCTGGTAGCGAAGCCCTGCAGCCTGCATCCGGGCAATGTAATCGGCGCGGTAAATCAGCCGCCAACAGACGGTTCCGCGGCAGTTGGCGAGATTGATACCGGAGAAAGTGATGACACGGATGAGATCGACACAGGAGAATAACATGTATCAGACGATTTTCTTTGATTTGGATGGAACCTTGACAGATTCCGGCCCGGGTATCACTCATTCAGTGGCGTATGCCCTGAATAAATGGAATATCAAGGTGGAGGACTACAGCGTGTTAAATGCATTTGTAGGTCCGCCGCTGGCGGAATCCTTTGCGAAATATTATAACTTTACGCCAGAGCAGTGCCAAAAAAGTATTGAATATTACCGGGAGTACTATGTGGAAAAGGGAATGTTTGAGAACTCCGTGTATCCCGGCATCAGGGAACTGGCGGCGTATCTGAAAGACGCCGGACGGAAGCTGGTCGTTGCTACTTCCAAGCCGGAAGAGTTTGCGGTTCAGATTATGGAACATTTCGGGCTGGCACAGTATTTCGATCGGATTGCGGGAGCCAGTATGGACGAAAACCGGGTGGAGAAGGCGGATGTGCTCCGCTATGCTATAGAGGCGGGTAGCTATGATCTGTCCGGGGCTGTGATGGTCGGCGATCGGGAAAATGACGTCCGCGGAGCCAGAGAAAACGGCCTTCCCTGCATCGGCGTGCTTTACGGCTATGGCAGCCGGGAGGAGCTCACGGAAGCAGGCGCAGCGAGGATTGCGGCGACTGTGGAAGAATTGAAAAAATGCCTTGATAAATAGCGAAAAGTGCTGTCCAAATTCCGGGCAGCCCTTTTAAATAGCACTTTACAGTTGACAAGACACCTGTAAAGTGCTATTTTTATGTTCAATGCAGACAACAGACAGAGAAGAAAGAGGGAGTAGCATATGGAACTGATGCCGCATCTGAAGCTTCCGGACAATCTGGGCGTCCGTTACGCGATTCTGAAGGGACTTCCGAAGAAGCTGACGGCGCTTTACGACGTGAACGAGGGCATTCTGTACGCAGTGAGAATCAGTCTCAACGTGCTGAACATGCTGCTGGCCATTCTTCACGATATGGATTTCGTGGCGGAGAATTTCGAGCGTGTCATTGTCATGGCCCACGGCCAGGTACTGGCTGACGGAACCCGGGAAGAGGTCTTCGCCCAGGAAGAGGTATTGAAGAAAGCACGGATTGAGCAGCCCTATATGACCCGGCTGTGCAGCCTGCTTGGATATGAAAAACTGTATTTGGAGGAATTTAGCATGCGGAAATTACTGGTTGTAGTAGATATGCAGAATGATTTCATTGACGGAAGTCTGGGAACAGCGGAAGCCGTTCAGATTGTAGATAACGTAGTGGATGAAATTGGAAAATACGATGTGAAAGATGTATTCGCTACCAGAGATACCCATCCGGAGAATTATCTGGAGACCCAGGAAGGAAGAAAGCTTCCGGTGGTTCACTGTGTAAAGGGAACAAAGGGCTGGGAGATTAACGAAAAGGTGGCGAAGGCTCTGGGCGAAGCAGAGATCATCGATAAGCCCACCTTCGGCTCCAGAAAGCTGGCGGAAAAAATCGAAAAGCTGGCGGAAAAGGAAGAACTGGAGGTGACCCTGATTGGCCTGTGTACGGATATCTGTGTGGTATCCAACGCACTGCTCATCAAGGCGTATCTGCCGGAGACTCCGGTGAAAGTAATCGCCGCCTGCTGTGCGGGCGTGACACCCGCAAGCCACGAGGCGGCGTTGACCACCATGAAAATGTGTCAGGTGGAAGTGCTTTAATTGTTTTTTGATTTAATTGCGGTAGGAAGCGAGAACTTCCAGTAAATCGTCGATATTCAGCGGCTTGGACATATGCCGGTTCATACCGGCCGCCATACAGCTGTTCACATCATCGGTAAACGCGTTGGCCGTCATGGCGATGATGGGAATGGACTTGGCCTGGGGATGCTCCAGTGTGCGGATAGCCATGGTGGCTTCCAGTCCGTCCATGACAGGCATCTGAATATCCATGAGAATGGCGTTGTAGGTGAAGGGCTGAGCTGTATTAAACCGCTCCACACAGATGGCGCCGTCCTCGGCCCGGTCGCAGGTGACGTCGCGGAGAGCCAGAAGCTCGGACGCCACTTCATAATTTAAATCATTGTCCTCGGCTACGAGAAGATGCATACCTTTGCAGAGTTCTCCGGCCGGGGCTTTTTTCTGTCCGATTTTGTCAGGCTCTGCGTCGGGATCCAGATAGGTAAGCGGAATGGTGAGCTTAAAACAGGTTCCTTCGCCCGGCGTGCTCTGCACATGGATGGTTCCCTGCATCAACTCCATCAGCTCCCGCACGATGGTCAGCCCCAATCCGCTGCCGCGCACCTTATTGACCCGGGTATCCACAGCCCGGGAAAACTTGGAATACATTTCCTTCATAAATTCCGGCGACATGCCGATGCCGGTATCCCGGATAATGGAAATCAGGTTCAGCTGATGGTTATGGGGCAGCAGCTCCTGATAAATCTCAAAATGGATTTCACCGCCCTCAGGCGTATATTTTACCGCGTTGGACAGAAGGTTCATATAGATCTGCTGCAGATGCAGCGGATCGCCAAGGACGTGCTCGTAAGCGATGTCATGGGCGTCACAGAAGAACTGCAGATGCTTTTCAGGCTGAATCTCCCGGGCTGTGTCTGCGGTATCCTGAAACAGTCTGGTAATGCTGGTATCCACATTGTCCAGCTTCAGCGAGCCGCTTTCGATGCGGCTGATATCCAGCACGTCGTCCGCGATCTGCTGCAGATAGCGCCCGGAGATCTGAATCTTCCGCAGGGTATCCTTCAGCCGTTCCGTGTTGTCCAGCTGATTCTGGGCGATGGAAGTGAAGCCCATGATGGCGTTCATGGGAGTCCGGATATCGTGGGCCATACGGGAGAGAAAATCCGTCTTTGCCTTATTTGCCTTATTGGCCGCTTCGGCAATGACGATCCAGTTCTGCTCCCGGTGCTTGGTGTCGCTGATCAGGCGGGTGGTGTAGAGGACATGGGATACCTGGCCGTTCTCATCCCGCTTCTTGACGATAAAGCGGGCCAGATGCCAGTTGCCGTCCTTGGCCAGATACTCGATGCCCACCGACTCGTCCCTGGACAGACGTTCTTTCAGGGTGGACAGATCCAGAAAGAGCATGACCCGATCATAGTATTCATGGGTGACGAAGGTATTGCAAAGCTCCTTCATTTTCAGGGAAGCCTTTCCGGACAGACCAGTCAGCCGGTGGAATTCTTCTCCGCTGGAAATCTCATCATAAATATCCGCGTTCAAATCAATGCGATAGATAGAAAAGTAAATCTTGCTGATGGCAGACACAATCTCACTGTTCAGGCGTGCCTCTGCCAGAGCCGTTTCCAGCTCCTTCTGCTGCCGAAGCTCCTCATTTACAATATCATCGATATGATGGAAGCCCACAAGGATACGGTAAGGGTTGTTCTTGGTGTTGATTTTCACGGCCTGCAGCTCAAAATATTCCTGTCCGGCAGAATTTGGCAGAGCGCGAAAACGATAAATGACACGTTCTTTCCGGTTCAGCTCTTCCTGAAGCGCGCGGCCATCCAGCCGGGTGAGAAAATCCCGGGCGGAAGCCTTGACGACAAAATTCTGGTAATAGGCGTGAATGATCTCATGGTGAGAAAGCTGGCGGGTCTGAAGGGCAGCCAGAACCAGCTGTGCGTTGGCATTGGGGTCTACCTGTACCAGCTCGATGCGATCCGTCACAGGATCCAGCGTGTATACACAGGTGTAGTCCCGGCACAGAGCTTCCAGTACCTGCTGATCCTTCTGTAAAGCCTGCATGCTGTCACGCAGATCCGACTGGCTCTGCTCCAGCAGGGCGCTTGTACGGAAATTGGCCCAGGCGCCGCCCAGGTGACTTCCGACGACCGCCAGCAGGTTGATGAAACGGTATGAACCTTCGATGGTTGGGTTATCCAGCCCGAGAAAGCCGATGAGTGCATCCTTACTGAAGATAGGGAAAGAAATCTCACTGTGAATGTCCTGTACCCGCAGAATTTCATATTCCCCGGGCATCGTGTCCCGAACATCCTCCAAATTCGGAATAACGATATTTTCTCCCTGCTCAAAGGCCGCCTGCCAGACGGGAATATCGGATGGTTCTATGGTCTGCAGGTTATCGATCTGCGGCGTGATTCCGGGAGCGCACCATTCATAGGTGTTGCGATAGATATGCAGAGCGTCACGGAATTCAAAAATAAAGACCCGGTCGGCCTTTGTATAGTCGCCCATGGCCTGCAGCAGATTCTGAATGGAATCGTGCAGCTCGTGTACATCCCGGGCGCGGTCAATCCGGACCATCTGGTGCAGCATCAGCTCCAGATCGTCCAGGCTGGATTTCAGATTATCGTATGTATTTTCAATGGTCATTTGCATGGAAGATACCATCTCCTTGAGTAATAAGCTAATAGTATCGGAAAGGCCCCGGAGTGTCAAGAAAGCAGAAAAAATAACTGCAAAATCAGCGAAAAAAGCTGTATTTTTAAAGGCACCCATGTTATAATGTGAAGCCGTAGCCATAGATAGAAGTTTTGTAACTGGTCAGGTACTGAACAGTTACGAAGTTTTGTAATATGTGAGGAGTTTTGGAAATGAGTGAAAATACAGCCGGAAAAAGGAAGCGAGCCGATCAAATTCGTCAGCCTCCTGGATGCAGCCAAACGATTCCTTTCGGAAGAGTGATCGGCATCCCTTTTTTGCTAATAATGAGTAAAAAGGGTGAGGTAAAAAAATGAAAGTACGTACTTTTGGACAGATGCCGGACGAACCGGCATTACACCTACAAATACAATTTGTCATCATGGTACAAACAAGCATTTTC
>ERZ773104.549-NODE-549-length-58484-cov-11.314638_pt1 | contig 58484 bp, 48 predicted proteins | sample MGYA00511920_ERZ773104 | MGnify/ENA primary metagenome ERZ773104 (study PRJEB29015, sample SAMEA2737857) | human gut metagenome | biome: human gut; feature: human-associated habitat; material: faeces | place: China | collected 2012 ... | reverse complement strand
TGCTCGAAAAAGGGCTTTACTACTACCAGGGCAACGACTTCGCCAGCGAACTGGTGTACAGCATTTCCCGTCTCTGCGAACCGTGCCTGGAGCACATCGACAACAACTTCAACCCATTGGACGCTATCCAAAAAGGCGAATTCAGCGACGCGGCCGAAGACATCACTTACCTGATCCAGCAATGTCGCAGAAAACTGGAAAACAACGATTACAATAACATGGAAGAAGAAATCCGCCGCGCCAACGACCTTAACGGACAACTCTCGCTGCTGAAACGCAAGGAACTGCAGCGCATCCAAAGCCAGTCGGGAAGTATCCGCGTCAGCATGGTATACCTGACGATGGTTCAGGAAGCCCAAAACGTGGTGACTTACACCATCAATCTAATGAAAGTAAGCCGTAAGTTCCAGATCGAGACCGACTGATCTGATTTCCCCACAAAAAAATCCCCCCTTACCATTCCTTAATATCACAACGGACTAAGGTAATAGTAAGGGGGATTTTTCATCTCTTCACTTACAAATAATAAGCGAGCCAGCTTCATTTTTCCACAATTTCCACAAACAGCAATCTACTCTTTACGGCGTCTGCGGAAACGCAATATTGCCTCAAGAATGTCAAGCAATTTTTCCAACAACAATTTCATAAGCTTCTGTTTTTAATTTTTTTTTTTAAATCCGGTCTCTTAAAATCCAGTCTTAAAATCCAGTCTCTTAAAGTCCGTTTCCTCATTATTCAGACGGATCCGGAGCTTCTCCGCCACCGTTTCCGCCATCCGGATTCTTTCCGTCGTCCGGATCTTCACCTGAATCATCGGCAGCGACAAACGAGCCCGCCACATCCTTGACGTGTACAAATTCCACTCCGGAAGTCAGCGCACGGGTAGCGCTTCCGTTCGCCTCACGTGTATACTCCGGTGTAAACTGACAACGCAACGAAGTAATCTGCGCGCTGCTGACTTTACTTTCAAGCTCCACCCCTTTCCCGTTCGCCTTAGCGATCATGGTAAACGTTCCCAAGCCTTCGAGGCGTACCGTGCGGCTATTAAGCAACTGTTCCCGCATCACGGACATCAGATTACGAATCACATTATGGACATCACCCGCCGTCAGCGAGGCTTTTTCCGCAATCAATTCCGCCATTTTCTGCGTATTGACTGCCTTCCCGAATTTCACCAGACGGGGATAATACAATTTCTGTCCTTCCTTGTTGGCAAGCGTTGCCTGATAAGGTTTGTAAATTAATGGCATACTGTTTCCTTTTTTTTAATGATTGATAAATTAAATTCCTCTCTGTAACCGATTACGAAAGCAAAGGTAACCGGAAGGAAAAAAAACGTGAACCATAACGTACCGACCTGTCACAAGAGACAGCAACCCGGCACGAGTCCGCACAAACCATGCCCACAACCGCTTCTGCACAACACATCACCAATCAGCCTAAAAAGCCTTACCTTTACAAACATAGAATCTGATAAAACCCCTTAAAAGACAACCGACAATGAAAGCAGAAACATCCCCTTCCATCCGCATCCGGACTTATAGCAAAAGCCAGTTAGCGTCCTTCTACCTGCCCGATATACAAACCGCCTCAGCACGCCGCACCCTGCGGGGGTGGATAGCCAAAAATACAGAATTGCAGGCTGCACTCGCCCAAACGGGATACAGCGAGAAATCCATCCTGCTTACTCCGGCGCAAGTAGGGTTGTTTTTCCGTTTTTTAGGAGAACCTTGATTCACTTTTTCTTATTTGTTTTTTTCTTATCTGTTTTATTCCTATCTGTTTTATTCTTTTCCGCCTCTTCCTTCTTCATCTCCTCCCAATCTTCAACAGATATAATTTTATCCTCAAAGAGTTCGATATCCATTACCAGATGGTGCCGGTTTATAGCCCGGCACTTCACTTTCGCCGAATCTTTCAGTAAAAGGCATACAACCGCACACAGTAATCCGGGAAGGGCTACAACGATTTTAGCCTTTTTGAGGACACACGCGCTAATATTAAATAACGTCGTAAAATCGGGTATTGAAGTACTGCCATCCCAGACGCAACTGAACACACGTCTCACCGAAGAAGTCGAACTATTTGAATTATTTACAATATAACATTCCGGTATATCATTCTGCTTATCTATTTTCACCAAATAGTCCACAATCTCTTTTTTTGTGCTATCATCGCAATGCCGAAGTCCGGTTACCTTACAGATTGCATCACTATTACTTGTCACTTCCGACCCTCTTTTTACCAATTTCTTTGCCATTTTCCTATTGTATTAATTAAAAATTTCCACAAAGAACGGCTATTTCTCTTAACAATCATGTTCACGCTTGACACATTCTTCTTTAATTCCTCATTTATGTGTCAAGCTCGGACAATCTTTCCCCTTTCCATTCCCTACTTTTGCCTCATAATCAAAATAAACCGAAGAACAATGACCAAGATTAAAGAAGAGCATTCTTTTCAACGGGTGCGGCTCATGAAACAGGCAGCCGCCATCCGGCAAAACAATGGTATGAACCGGCACGACGCACTCGTCACCGCCCACCGGATAGGCGCCCTCATCCGGCAGATGCATCACGGAAATGTCCGCTTCCACTACACCAAACAAGACGGCAGCGTCCGCCACGCCATCGGCACACTCACCGGATACGAACACAGTTTCCACCAACCTTATATTCCACGACCGGAAAACACGTTCGTCGTCTACTACGACATCGAGGCAAAAGGATGGCGCACGTTCCATGCGGAAAACTTTCTGGACATCGACGCCGAGGACGAACCCGAAAAGACGAGAACAGAATGAACCGGCAGGAACGAGAAGAATGGGAAATCCTTTGCAGGCAGTACAATGTAGACTCCCTGCAAGAAGCCATTCAAGGCTGCCGGGAAGAATTGGAGTTTCTTATCCATTGCGCCGAAAGGCTCGAACCCCGCACGGAGGAGGAAGAAACGCCGTTTAACATATCCAGTCCACGCCGTTTCTATACACCGGGAAACGCCGTTCCTGGAATGCAGGAAACGCCGTTTCTCCACGCGGAGACAAAAGAACAGACCGTTTTTTAACAGAATATAATTTTATTAACGTTTACCAATATCAAGTATGGAAAATTGGAGATTTATCGAAGAAAATCCCGACTACATGGTCTCGGATCATGGACGGGTGTTGAGTTTTAAAGGCAAGTCGAAACTGATTCTCTGCACCACGATCGCAGGAGAAGGCTACGAGCAGACAGAGCTCATGCAAAAAGGAATCTACACCAAATACTACACGCATCGTCTGGTAGCTAAGGCGTTCATTCCCAACCCGAAACATCTGCCGCAAGTAAACCACCTCGACGGAAACACGCTGAACAACCACGTGTCGAACCTCGAATGGTGTGACGCGCATGACAACATAATGCACGCCATCCGAATGGGATTGCGGCCTCCCGGAAAAACGGGTTCAAAGTATTCGGGTGTTCCCTGCGCCGTAACGGACGCAAGTGGGAATACACTCCGCGCCTACCCGTCCATGCAGGCGATGAGCAAAGGAGAACACATGAATCCCGCATTCATAAACTGGCTCAGACTACAGTTGCGCTATCCGGAACGACTACTCCTCCACAACTTACGCGTCCGCCAGCACAGAGGAGACGCTTTTATCATGAAAGAACCCTTACCGTTGTCTCCCGCTCAGGCTGTTCCGCAGACTTCTCCCGCTCAGGCTGTTCCGCAGTCGTCCCATCATCGGCCTGTCCCGCCTGTACAATCCCCCTGCATCCCGGTCCAGCATCCGGTGAACCGGCAATATTACCGCCAACTGTCGGAAGACGAAGCCATCGCTTTCGGATTCGCCATCTACACAAGCCGCAACCAACAAGAAAGGGGGACGCTGTAATGAGAGACACGATTATCATCCACTGTTCCGCCACCCGTGCGGGACAGGATTTCACAGCCGCCGACATCGACCGCTGGCACCGTGCGCGCGGTTTCCGTTCCATCGGCTATCATTTCGTAATCCGGCTGGACGGAACCATCGAACCGGGAAGGGATGTCTCCCTCGACGGAGCGCATTGCACGGGCTGGAACCGCCGAAGCATAGGTATCTGCTACGTGGGCGGGCTGGACAAGGAAGGCCGTCCCGCCGACACCCGGACGGAAGCCCAACGCGAAGCGCTCATCCGCCTGGTGGAAGACCTGCGGCTCGTTTACCCCGACATCAGACAAGTGATAGGCCACCGGGACACCAGCCCCGACCGCAACGGTGACGGCATTATCTCGCCCAACGAGTTTATCAAGATGTGCCCCTGCTTCGACGTACGCAACGAGTTCCGATAAACCGCACAATGTATCACTTTTTAAAACTTAATTTATCATGGCACGCATTTCCAAACCCGGATTAGATTATTTCCCCCTAGATGTCAATTTCCTGCAAGACCGGAAAGTGCGCCGCATCTCCTGCCGCCATCACGCGGCAGGAATTGCCGCGCTCACTTCCCTGCTTTGTCTTATCTACAAAGAAAAAGGCTATTATGTCCTTTGGAACAAGGACACACTGTTCGACATCGCTCAGGAAGCCTGTTGCGAGGAGGAGGAAATGCAGGCCATCATCGACGATTGTCTGTCGGTGGGATTGTTCGACACCTATATATATAAGGAGTACGGGGTGCTGACCTCGCAAGCCATCCAAGAGCAGTATCACAAAATCATCATCGACAGCCGGAGGAAATACAAATTGCCTTTGGAAAACTTCTGGATGATCAAGGAGGAGAAAGAAGCGAATGATAACGAGGAGGAGACAAAGGAAACAAAGGAGAGAAAGGAGACAAAGGGGGAAAACGGAGAACAGACGAATGAATCCGCAGCAAATCCGGGCAAATTCGCAGTAAGTTCGGGCAAATTTGCAGCAGATCCGGGCAAATCCGCAGCAACAATGCCACAAACAAAACAAGAAACGGATACAGATATTAAAAGTAAACAGGAAATGGAGAGGGAAAATGAAAGCAAATCGGAAACCCAAAAAGACAAAGAGACAGAGAGGGAAGGGAAAATGAGAAAGGAGAGCGAGAAGCCGCCCGTTCCGCCAAACGGCGTTTCTCAGGCTTCGCCTGTTGCTGTAAGGGGTTTGTCTTTAGAAGATTCGTCCGGAGGGGACTTCGAAGCTATACTACGACTAAATATGGAAGCTATCGGCATCCGGAACGAACAGACCGCCAAAGCCATTTTCGCCCTTGCCCGACGAAAAGAACTGGGAGGAATCAACGGCACGCTATGGAAAATCCTCAGTCCCGGATACCGCCCTACCCTGCTCAAAAAGAACGAACCGGGAGATTACATCCTTTGGGCACTCAATCACCCGGCCGAATTTGAAAGCACTTACAACGGAATGCTACAGAAAATGGTGAGGGGAAGAAGCTGAAATAATAAAAAGTCACCCATTTAGCGGAATCAATGATATTTTATTATCAAAATAAACACTTACAACACTTTCCTTATGACACACCAAATAATCTAAAAGCAAGCAAATAATCCATATGACATTTCAAAATCCCATATCAATACCGAAATCTACTTTCAATATGACAGTATTTAGTTAAAAACGCATTACTTTTCTTAGTTTATTATAATTTATATTATCTTTGCAGCCTGTTAGAGAGAAATGATGTGTTTTTAGGTTAAAATTAAGAGAGAATTTATGAAAAGAAAATTGATGTTCTTCATGACCTTCCTATTTATAGGCATAGGTCTGGCGACAGCGCAGACATCCAAAGTGACCGGATTGGTAACATCCGAAGAAGATGGACAGCCTGTCGTAGGTGCTTCAGTATTAGTCAATGGCACCACTCTTGGTACAATCACCGATATTGACGGTAAATTTACAATCAGCAACGTACCAAGCTCCTCCAAAACCTTACGTGTTTCTTATGTGGGAATGATCCCCCAGGAAGTGACAATCAAGGAAGGGATTTTAAAAATCGTGCTGCGTTCGGACGCGAAGGCGCTGGACGAGGTGGTCGTTACCGCCTTAGGTATCAAAAGAAGCGAGAAAATACTAGGTTATGCCGCTTCTACAGTGAAAAATGACGATTTGGTCGCAGCCAAGTCAGGTTCCGTGATGTCCGGACTTTCCGGAAAAATAGCCGGTGTAAACATTTCCAGCTCCGGAACGACCGGTAGCTCACAGAAAGTAATCGTGCGCGGTTATTCCTCTTTCTCCAGCAACCAGCCGCTATACGTCATCGACGGCGTGCCGATGTCCAACAACACCAGCCTCTCCAACGACCAGGGCAACGGCGTCATTGAGGCCAGCGACGCTATCGACTTCGGTAACGGGGCAAACGACATCAACCCCGACGACGTGGAATCCGTCACCGTGCTGAAAGGCGCCTCAGCCACCGCCCTCTACGGCTCGCGCGCCGCCAACGGTGTAGTGATGATCACCACCAAACGCGCCAAACAAGAGAAACTGACCGTTTCGTACGACGGCTCTTTCATGGCTTCCAACGTGCTCCGCGTGCCGCAGGAACAGGACAAGTTCGGACAAGGATGGGGAACGTGGAACAGAGGCGAGAACGGATCGTGGGGACCGGCATTGGACGGCCGGCTCAACGAATGGGGCTCCAGCAAACTGACTACCCCGATGAAAAAGCACTACTCGTTCGTGAAAGACAATCTCCGCAACTTCTACACCACCGGATTCGAGATGAACAACAACATCAGCGTCCGCACCGGCAACGAAAAGATGGGCTTGATGCTTTCTTACGGCAACACCTCCTCTAACGGCGTGCTGCCCAACAATGCCGACAAATACGAACGTAACACCCTGTCGTTCCGCGGCAACATGAAATTCGGCAAGTTCGCCGCCGACGCCAGCATCACGTATATCCGCAAAGACATGACGAAAGCCGCCGCCGGACAAGGAAACGCGGGAGCCACCATGCAGCAGGAACTGATACAGCACCCGGTGGACATCGACTATTCTGTCATGAAGGATTTCAACGACGAACGGTTCAACGGAGACAACTATTACACGTGGTACGCGCAGAACCCTTACTGGGTACTCGCCAACAATAAGAACAACTATCAGGACGACCGCATCTACGGTAAACTGGAATTGTCTTACGAGGTCATTCCCGGTCTGAAGGCCGTAGGACGTCTCGGAGGTGACTTCACCAACGCCCGCCAGAAGCTGCGCACGGCGAAACTGACGTACGCCGACAATTCATACAGCAGCATCGGAGGCAAATCCGAAGAAAAGGGTACTTATACCGAACGTACCGATAATTACGACCAGATCGACGCAACCCTCTTCCTGAGCGCCAACTACAATATCGGCACAGACATCACTCTCGGAGGTACGGCAGGATGGAACCTCAACCAACGGAAATCGTCTTATCTGAAGTCGTTTCTCGAAGGGCTGTTCATGGAAGGATGGTACAATCTGCAGAACGGGACCGACAAGCCCGTCAGCACCAATTACAGCGATTTGCGCAGAACAATCGGAGCCTTCGCACAGGTGGAATTCGGGTATAAGAATTTCTGGTTTGTCAACCTTTCCGGACGCAACGACTGGTCGTCTACACTGCCCATCCACCACAACAGTTTCTTCTACGGAGGAATCAACACGTCCGTCATCCTGACCGATATGTTCCCCTCGCTGAAAAACAACGTGATAGACTTCCTGAAAGTGCGCGCCGCATGGGGACAGACGGGTAACGACGCCGACGTGTACAGAACGCTGGCATACTACATCCCCGATCATATTTCATCCGGCTACGGCTATCTGGACACTCCGCTGAACGGGGCGCTGGGACTGACCGAATACAACCGCCAGCCCAACAACAACCTGAAACCGGAGAAGACTTCCGAATGGGAATTGGGCTTGACCGCCAATTTCCTCAGCAACCGCATCGGCATTGACTTCGCCTACTACGACAAGCTGACCAAAAACCAGATCATCGCGGCAGACGTCGCCCCGGAAACACGCTACACCAGTGCCGTGCGCAACGTTGGCGAAATTTCCAACAAAGGTATCGAAATCGCCCTCAACCTGACTCCGATCCGCACCAAAGAGGTGGAATGGGACTTGGGAGTCACCTTCAGCAAGAACTGGAGCAAGGTGAACAAGTTGTGGAACGAGGGGGACAAGCCTGTGACCGAATACGTATTGAAAACGGCTTACAGCGCTAACTTCGTTGCCAAAGTCGGCGAACCGCTCGGAATCTTCCAAGTGCCCGCCCTCGCTACCGTACAGGACGAGAACAGCCCTTACTACGGCAAAGTGATTGTCGACGCCAACGGTATCCCGACTACCAGCAACAGCGAAATGAAGACGATCGGTTCGTCCGCTCCCGACTTCAATATGGGTTTCAACACCCGCGTGAGCTACAAAGGATTCACCCTTTCTGCTGTGGCCGACTGGCGTAAAGGCGGTTATATGTACTCCTACACCGCACAGCTGATGCACTTCGTCGGCAACACTACCCGCTCGCTGTTCAACAACCGCGAACCGTTCGTCGTGCCCAACTCCGTAATCGCCCTCAAGGACGGAGGCTACGCCGAAAACAACCGTCCCGTGACCAGCGACAACATGAGCAGTTATTACAGCGACTCTTACTCAGACAGCCAGTTCGAGAACTTCATCATCCCGAAAGGTTATGTGAAACTGAGGGAACTGGTCTTGTCTTACTCATTCCCGAAAGCATGGATTTCCAAACTGGGTATCCAGCAGCTAGACCTGAGCCTGATCGGACGCAACCTCTTTATGTGGACTCCGAAAGCTAACAATTACGTAGACCCGGAAACCACAACTTTCGGTAACGATATCGCTTCCGAACTGGGAGAATTTGCCGCCTTGCCTTCTACGCGCAATATAGGTGGAGGTATTAAAGTTGTATTCTAAAAAAAAAACGATCGAAGATGAAAAAATTCAAGTATTTATATATAGGTGTATTAAGCGCCATCCTGTCCGGCACGTTCACCTCTTGCGAGGACTATCTGGACGTCAACAAAAATCCGAATTATCCGGACGAATCACAAGTGACGGTAACGACGTTACTGCCGTCCGCATTCACCGGCTCGGCTGCCGCAATGGGGTATTTGTACCAACTCTACGGTTCTATGTGGTCACAGCACTACACGCAGAATCCGTCATCCAGCCAATATATCACGCTGGTCAACTATGCGATGACTTCTTCCAGCGACCTCCGTCTGTGGAGAATTCCGTACGCGGACGTTTTGCCTGATCTCGATCTCGTCATCAAGAAATCGGAAGAGGAAGGTGCGTGGAACTATTGGGTGGTCGGAAAAATCATGACCGCGTTTACTTATCACGTGCTCACCGACGCTTATGGAGATATTCCTTTCACCGAAGCCCTGAAAGGTCAGAACTGCAAATACGACGATAGTAAAACGGTGGTTTATCCCGGCATTATCAAAATGCTGAACGACGCAATCGACAAGGAAGCGGAAGCCTCTGCCAAAGGTCTGAAAACCATGAACGTGGAAGATTATATCTATGACGGGGATATCGCGAAATGGATCAGATTTGCCAAAACTTTAAAGTTGAAGTTGCTCATGAGAGACTTTGACACGAACAAGGCGGAGATACAAACAATGCTCGCTGCCGGTGATTTTCTGAAAGACGACGCAACGGTACACTGTTTCGAGGATGTCGTAAATAAGTCCAATCCGTTCTATGAAAATGACCGCCGACAGTTGAATACGACAAATAATGTACGCGCCTGTACGACGTTGTATAACTATCTAGCCGAATATGACGATCCGCGCATCGGAGACTTTTACGAAATGACTGCCGCATCTGACAGAACCGAATACAGAGCGATTCCTTATGGAAACAGAACTTCCAGCACATATAGCATTTCAACAACTTCGCGTGCCGTAATCGGTGCTACCGATCCTGTTTATTATATGTCAGCGGCCGAAGCCGAATACCTGTTGGCGGAATGCTACGCACGGCTGGGAGACAAAGGCAGTGCAAAGACTCATTATGACAAAGCCGTTGAATTTTCTTTCGCCAGATGGAATCATGGCGACAAAGCTGCTGAATTTATTGCAGCAGGAAAACCTTACGAATTCCAAGACACCGACGAAGAAAGTATGCTGAAATGTATCCTTACCCAGAAATGGATTGCCAGCACCCGTTGCCAGGCTTGGGATGCATGGTTCGATATCAACCGCACCGGTATTCCGGAAGTCAGCGAGTATACAACAGACGGTGATCCGGATGATTACGTTTTGGGTACGCTGGCATATAACCCCAACAGTTCGTTAGCTAAGGGTCAGTTTGCTCACCGCTTCATCTACTCAAAAGAGTCGTTGGACTATAATACGAATGCGCCTACGAAAGTTCCGGCAATTACCGAACCGCTGTGGTGGCATAAAAAATAATAAGGATATTGAACAATAGAAAGAAAGGATATATACATGAAACCTATTAATTATTTATTAGTCCTGATGTTCGCAATGGTCACTTTCGTGTCATGCGACACTTATGGAGACTATGAGCAGGAGTTTGCACCTATATACCCGCTGAGCGGACAATATTACGTCAAAGTGCTGGACGAGAACAATGAGGAACTGGTTATAAGCACAATAGAGGACGATGACGAATCATACAACGTCTACGGAACTTATATGTATCTGTACAATACAGCGGATAATGATAAGGACAAGTTGTGGATCAAGTTGCCGAACGGTAATAAATTCCAAAGTGGTATTCTAGGCAAAATCAGTTGTAATGTGGAAGAACTCACCTTTAACGGAACAGCAGGCAATATGGTTGCCGACGGAACGACTCCCGTAGGGGAATTTACAGTCACTTCCGGAAAAGTCACTTTAGAAAGCGTTACGACTCCGACAAACGGGAAAGCGGACGGCATCGAAGTGAAATATACGCTGGAAGGCAAAACGTACACCATCAAAGGCTTCCGCCGCACCGGATGGGATGACGATGAAACGTGGGTTGAGCCTATTACTACTCCCGACGATGCATCCGGTTCTCAACCATAAGAACTAATTTCTCCCCCCTCCCCCAAAAGGGGGGGATATATCAAAACGCAGATTAACGCAAGTTAGCATAGATTATTCAAACAGGCTCCAAGTCTTGACTAATCCATTTCAATTGATATTCAATTGATATTCAATTGACATATTAATCAATGACTTATAGAATCTTTTCTATGATAATTTGCGTTAATCTGCGTTTTATTATTCATTTACCACTGCAAGTCGGGCAGATATTTACTTAGTGTACCACGAAGAACCCCTAGCGTAATCGGCTTCACCAGCACTTCCGTAGCTCCCGCCTTCATCGCATTTTCCTTATCCGAACTGAAAGCGTAGGCAGTCTGCATGATAATGGGAATCGTAGTGTTGGACTCACGAATAATTTTCGTCGCTTCCAGCCCATTCATCAGCGGCATTTTAATGTCCATCAACATCGCTTTGGCATTTTCCCCGTGTGTTTGAAATAAATTTACCATTTCTTCTCCGTTCCGCGCCCACATGATATCACATTTCTTACCTATGATCGCTTTAATCAGTTTAAAGTTGCTGTCGTCGTCTTCAGCCACAAGTATAAGCGGTCTGAATTCAGATGTTTGCGTACTTTCCATATTATTTAGTATATTATTTTCCATCTACATCCTTCTATATACTTAAGTTAATATCCTGTCTCAACAAGTTAATATCCTATTTCAGCCCGCAAGATATAAAAAATATTCATATATTTCGCTATCTTTGCGCCTCAATTTAAAAGAATAATATGATTTCTGTAGACGGACTGGCCGTAGAATTTGGCGGCACGACTTTATTTAGTGATATCTCTTTCGTTATTAATGAAAAAGACCGCATCGCCCTGATGGGGAAAAACGGGGCGGGAAAAAGTACACTGCTCAAGATTCTGGCAGGCGTGAGGCAACCTACACGCGGCAAGGTCTCTGCACCGAAAGAGTGCGTGGTGGCCTATCTGCCCCAACACTTGATGACGGAGGACGGACGCACGGTGTTCGACGAAACGGCACAGGCTTTCGCGCATCTGCACGAAATGGAAGCGCAAATCGAGAAACTGAACAAGGAGTTGGAAACACGGACGGACTACGAAAGCGACAGTTATATGGCTCTGATCGAGGAAGTATCCTCCCTGAGCGAGAAGTATTATTCAATCGACGCCACGAACTACGAGGAGGATGTAGAGAAGGCGTTGCTCGGACTCGGTTTCCGCCGGGAAGACTTCGGACGTCAGACGAGTGATTTCAGTGGCGGATGGCGGATGCGCATCGAGTTGGCGAAGTTACTGTTGCAGAAACCGGACGTGCTGCTGCTCGACGAGCCGACGAACCATCTCGACATCGAGTCTATCCAATGGCTGGAAGATTTCCTGATCAATAACGGCAAGGCGGTGATTGTCATCAGCCACGACCGCAAGTTTGTCGACAACATCACGACCCGCACCATCGAAGTGACGATGGGGCGCATCTACGACTACAAAGTAAACTACTCACAATATCTCCAACTGCGCAAGGAACGCCGCGAACAGCAACAGAAGGCGTACGATGAGCAGCAGAAGTTCATCGCCGAGACGAAGGAGTTCATCGAACGTTTCAAGGGGACGTACTCGAAGACCTTGCAGGTACAGAGCCGTGTGAAAATGCTGGAGAAACTGGAACTGCTGGAGGTGGACGAAGAGGACACTTCCGCTTTGCGTCTGAAATTTCCGCCTTCCCCCCGTTCGAGCAGTTATCCGGTCATCATGGAGAATGTTGGGAAAACGTATGGAGAGAAGGTGGTGTTCAAGGGCGCCAATCTGACGATTGAGCGCGGAGACAAGGTGGCGTTCGTCGGCAAGAACGGCGAGGGTAAGTCTACGCTTGTCAAATGTATCATGCGGGAAATAGAGCACGATGGCACGCTGACGCTGGGACATAATGTACAAATCGGGTATTTTGCACAGAATCAGGCTTCACTGATGGACGAGAATCTAACTGTGTTCCAGACGATTGACGACGTAGCGAAAGGGGAAATCCGGAACAAGATCCGCGACTTGCTGGGTGCTTTCATGTTTGGCGGTCCGGAGGAGTCGATGAAGAAAGTGAAAGTGCTTTCGGGTGGAGAACGTACCCGCCTGGCAATGATCAAGCTATTGCTGGAGCCGGTCAACCTTCTCATCCTGGACGAGCCGACGAATCACCTCGACATGAAAACAAAGGACATCCTGAAACAGGCGTTGCTCGATTTTGACGGCACGCTGATTGTCGTTTCGCACGACCGTGATTTCCTCGACGGACTGGTATCAAAGGTTTATGAGTTTGGCAATCAGAAGGTGACGGAACACCTATGCGGTATCTATGAATTCCTCGAAAAGAAAAAGATGGATTCGTTGCAAGAGCTGGAAAAGAAATAATAAATAATAAAAAGAAGGGGGCGGATTCCGGGAGAAGATAAAGAATTTGTATCTTTGTAACATTATTTATAGCAGGTACTTAAAAGGAATGGATGAGGCAAGGCAGTTATACATTATAAGCGGATGCAACGGAGCAGGCAAAACCACTGCTTCCTATACCGTACTGCCGGAAATTCTGCTATGCAAGGAGTTTGTCAATGCGGATGAAATAGCAAAAGGCTTGTCTCCTTTCAATCCCGAAAGTATGGCTATAGAAGCCGGACGACTAATGTTGAAACGCATAGATGAACTGTTGGCTGCTAAAGTCAGTTTCTCTATTGAGACAACGTTAGCCACACGTTCATACACCCGGCTTATCAAAAGAGCACAAAGTGAAGGATATAAAGTCAGCCTTATTTATTTTTGGCTGAATTCTCCGGAACTTGCAGTGAACCGTGTGCTACAACGAGTCAATGAAGGGGGACATAATGTGCCTCTGGACGTTATCTACCGCCGCTATCAAGCAGGTATAAACAATCTGTTTCAGATATATATGCCGTGTGTGGATTATTGGTTACTGGCAGACAACAGTGTTTCTCCCCGAGTGATTGTGGCCGAAGGTACCCGACACGGAGAGAACCGGATATATGAACTTGAACTTTTTAAATGCATCAAAAATTATGTCAAATAATGAAATGCAAGAATTGAGCGATAAATTACGGCGCGGTCTTCAGTTGGCAGAAAAGAGACTGTTGGAGAAAAATTCCCGTAATGGTACACTCCTTAGTCAAGGAACACCGGATGGGAAAGTGATTTATGTCTCGGCCACAGAATTGCTGGAACGTCTGCAAGAAAAGGAAAAAGAATCGATTAAGAAATAAATTCTCTACGAAATTAGGGATGAAAGGGAAAAAAAGAATCATAGTAACTCTGCTGTTTTTTATCAACATTATCATGTTGGTGGCAGCCGTTATCCCCCATCATCACCACCCTAACGGAATGATTTGCATGAAGCAGGACTTGCCCGTAGAGCAACAATGCCCCAAGCACCATCATCATCCGGAGAGCGACGCCTGTTGCAACAGCGAGTGTCTGACACGCTTTCAGTCGTCCATCCCATCCATACACAGCTATAGCAGTCCGGATTATGTGTTTATCGCTACGCTGTTCACCGATGTCATTATCGAACATTTACTACGCCCGCAGGAGAAACGGGTAAAGAACTATTACGTCTTCCGAGACTCTCTGCATGGCACGGATTTCTACCGTGCCACCTCGCTTCGCGCACCTCCCTACTCTGTTTTCGCTTAAAAACGCTCTTGCAAGTCAGTTGCAAAGGCGTTGTAGCTAATCTTTGCAAGCCAGTTGCAAGAACCTTGCCGTATTTTTGCAGTATGAATCTGCAACAACAAAAAGAAAACAAAAAACTTAAGTAGGAAATATCATTTATGAAGAAACTTATTTTTTTCGGAGTGCTGGGTTTATTTATCCTCGCCTCTTGTAATAGTACCGTCACACATACACACAACGAGCATGATCATGAGGCGGAAGGACATAATCATGCCACAGAAGATCACGACCACAGCGCCCACGGGGATGAATCCGGTGAAGGGCACAGTCACGAAACAGCAGACAGCCACCTCGAAACGGCCGAAGCGCATAGTGACGAGATCATCCTTCCGAAAGTGAAAGCCGAAGCAGCCGGAGTAAAGGCTAGTACCATCGAGCCCGCTCCTTTCCAACAGGTCATTAAAACCAGCGGACAAGTACTTGCTGCTCAGGGGGACGAATCGGTTGCCGTAGCTACCGTAGCCGGCGTTGTTTCTTTTCGTGGAAAAGTGACGGAAGGAATGAGCGTCGGCAGCGGCACACCGTTGGTCACCATTTCTTCAAACAATATAGCCGACGGTGACCCGGTGCAACGTGCCCGCATCGCCTACGAGGTGTCGAAGAAAGAGTACGAACGGATGAAAGCCCTTGTCAAAAACAAAATCGTATCCGACAAGGAGTTTGCACAGGCGGAGCAGAATTACGAGAACGCCCGCATCAGCTACGAGGCCCTTTCGAAGAACCATTCGGCTATCGGACAAAATATCACAGCTCCCATCGCAGGCTATGTGAAAAGTATACTGGTGAAAGAGGGGGACTACGTGACCATCGGACAACCGCTGGTTAGCGTGACGCAGAACCGCCGTCTGTTCCTCCGCGCCGAAGTGTCGGAAAAGTACTACCCGTACCTCCGCACAATCAGCTCCGCCAATTTCCAGACTCCTTATAATAATAAGGTATACGAACTGCAAGCGCTCAACGGCAAACTCCTCTCTTTCGGGAAAACTGCCGGAGACAATTCTTTCTACGTGCCTGTCACCTTCGAGTTCGATAACAAAGGTGAAGTGATTCCCGGCTCATTCGTAGAGGTTTTCCTGCTCTCGTCGCCAATGGAAAACGTAATTTCCCTTCCACGCACCGCATTGACGGAGGAACAAGGGAGCTACTTTGTATATCTGCAACTGGATGAGGAAGGGTACAAGAAACAGGAAGTGACCGTAGGAGCCGACAACGGAAAAAATGTCCAGATCCTGTCCGGCGTGAAAGCGGGCGACCGCGTTGTGACCGAAGGAGCGTACCAGGTAAGACTGGCCAGTGCAAGCAATGCCATCCCCGCACACAGCCATGAACACTGATTAAATGAAGAATGAATCTTCATCCTTAATTCCTCATTCATAATTCTTAATTTAAAAAGATGCTTAATAAAATCATACATTATTCCCTGCACAACCGGTTGCTGGTGCTCTGCGCTTCCATTCTTCTGCTCATTGCGGGGAGCTACACTGCCATGCACACGGAAGTAGACGTGTTTCCCGACCTCAACGCGCCTACGGTTGTCATCATGACCGAAGCCAATGGTATGGCCGCCGAAGAGGTTGAACAACTCGTGACTTTCCCTGTGGAAACTGCCGTAAACGGAGCTACCGGCGTACGCCGTGTCCGTTCTTCTTCCACCAATGGTTTTTCTGTTGTCTGGGTGGAATTCGACTGGGGAACAGATATTTATCTTGCCCGGCAGATTGTGAGTGAAAAGCTCGCTGTAGTCAGTGAATCGCTTCCGGTCAACGTTGGAAAACCGACACTCGGCCCGCAATCTTCTATTCTGGGCGAAATGCTCATTGTCGGGCTGACGGCCGACTCTACCTCCATGCTCGACCTCCGTACGATTGCCGACTGGACTATCCGTCCGCGTCTGCTGTCTACCGGAGGAGTGGCGCAAGTAGCGGTGCTCGGAGGAGACATCAAAGAGTACCAGATTCAGCTTGATCCCGAGCGGATGCGCCACTACGGCGTTTCGATGGGTGAGGTGATGGCGGTGACGCAAGACATGAACCTGAACGCCAACGGCGGAGTGCTTTACGAATTCGGAAATGAATATATAGTGCGAGGCGTGCTTTCCACCACTCAGACGGAACAGCTCGGCAAGGCGGTGGTAAAGACGGTGAACAACTTTCCTGTCACTCTGGAAGATATAGCAGACGTGGCGATAGGTCCCAAAGCGCCGAAATTGGGTACGGCTTCGGAACGGGGAAAACCTGCCGTCCTGCTGACTGTGACCAAGCAGCCCGCCACCAGTACACTGGAACTGACGGACAAGCTGGAGGCTTCGCTAAAAGACCTTCAGAAGAACCTGCCACCGGATGTAAAGGTTTCTACGGACATTTTCCGCCAAAGCCGCTTCATCGAAAGTTCTATCGGCAACGTGAAGAAATCGCTCTTTGAAGGAGGTATCTTTGTCGTTATCGTTCTGTTCTTGTTTCTGGCAAATGTGCGCACTACGCTTATTTCGCTGGTGACACTGCCTCTCTCACTGCTCGTTTCGATCCTGACACTGCATTATATGGGACTGACTATCAACACTATGAGTCTCGGAGGTATGGCAATCGCCATCGGTTCGCTGGTGGACGATGCCATCGTTGATGTGGAGAACGTATACAAGCGCTTGCGTGAAAACCGGCTGAAAGCGGAAGCGGAAAGATTGAGCACGCTCGAAGTGGTGTTCAACGCCTCGAAGGAGGTTCGTATGCCGATTTTGAACTCAACTTTAATTATCGTAGTCAGTTTCGTCCCCTTATTTTTCCTGAGTGGCATGGAAGGTCGAATGCTGGTCCCGCTGGGCATTGCTTTCATCGTGGCGTTATTCGCCTCGACGGTGGTAGCATTGACACTGACTCCGGTGCTCTGCTCTTATCTGTTGGGAAGCAACAAGACGAACAAGGAACTGAAAGAGTCTTTCGTAGCCCGCTGGATGAAAGGGATTTATGAAAAGGCACTGTCTTGGGTGCTGGCGCACAAACGGGTGACACTGGGTGGAACTATCGCTCTCTTCATCGTGGCGCTCGGTGTGTTCTTCACGCTGGGACGTAGCTTCCTCCCTTCTTTCAACGAAGGTTCGTTCACAATCAATATCAGTTCTCTGCCGGGTATCTCGCTGGAAGAGAGCAACAAAATGGGACAGCGCGCGGAAGAGTTGCTGTTGACCATTCCGGAGATACAAACCGTTGCCCGCAAAACGGGACGTGCCGAACTGGATGAGCACGCATTGGGTGTGAACGTGTCCGAAATTGAGGCTCCGTTTGAACTGGGCGACCGCTCGCGCAGCGAACTAGTGGCGGATGTACGTGAAAAGCTGGGCACAATTACAGGAGCAAACATTGAAATCGGACAGCCGATCAGCCACCGGATTGACGCCATGTTGTCCGGTACGAAAGCAAATATTGCCATCAAGCTATTCGGCGACGACCTGAACAAGATGTTTTCCATCGGCAATCAGATCAAAGAGGCGATCGGCGCAATTCCCGGCATCGCCGACCTGAATGTGGAACAGCAGATCGAACGTCCGCAGTTAAAAATACAGCCCAAACGCGAAATGCTGGCCAAGTTCGGAATCACACTGCCGGAGTTTTCCGAGTACGTGAATGTCGCTCTGGCGGGAAAAGTGATCTCGCAGGTGTACGAACAAGGCAAGAGTTTCGACCTGATTGTGAAGGTGAAGAACGACGCCCGTGACGAGATGGAGAAAATCCGCAACTTGATGGTGGACACGAACGACGGACGCAAAGTCCCCCTAAGCTATGTGGCGGAAGTGACATCGGCTATGGGGCCTAACACCATCAACCGTGAGAACGTGAAACGGAAAATCGTGATTTCCGCCAACGTTGCCGACCGCGACTTGCGCAGTGTGGTAAACGACATCCGGAAGCAGATAGACGCATCCGTGCAATTGCCCGAAGGCTACCACATCGAATACGGCGGGCAGTTTGAGAGCGAGCAGGCGGCGAGCAGGACATTAGCGCTGACTTCATTTATCAGCATCGTTGTGATTTTTCTATTGCTTTATCATGAGTTCCGCAGCGTCGAGGAGTCGGGAGTTATCCTGCTGAACCTGCCGCTCGCGTTGATCGGTGGCGTTTTCGCATTGGTACTTACAACGGGGGAAGTTAGTATACCCGCTATCATCGGATTCATCTCTCTGTTCGGAATTGCTACCCGTAACGGTATGCTGCTCATCAGCCATTACAATCATCTCCAACAAGTGGAGGGGCTGAACGTGTACGACAGCGTGATGCAAGGCTCGCTCGACCGTCTGAACCCGATCCTGATGACGGCTTTGTCTTCTGCTCTGGCATTGATTCCGCTGGCTCTGGGAGGTGATCTTCCGGGCAACGAGATTCAGAGTCCGATGGCAAAAGTGATTCTGGGAGGCTTGTTAACTTCTACTTTCCTGAACGGATTCATCGTCCCGATTGTTTATCTGATGATGCACCGCAAGAAGGCTTCAGCAAGTCTGTAATTGCAATTTACAACCAATAAAGAAGATGAAAATGAAACAAATCATAACTATCGGCGCGGCACTTCTGCTCCTGAACGCAGGCAGTGCACAAGCCCAGAACAGCATTGAGCAGGTTTTGAGAAATATCGAAACGAACAACAAGGAGCTGCAGGCTAACAAGCAGCTGATTCAGTCGCAAAAGCTGGAGGCTAGAACGGACAACAATCTGCCCGATCCTACGCTTTCCTATGCACACCTCTGGGGCTCGAAAGATAAAAGTGAAACAATCGGTGAGCTGGTGGTTTCGCAGAGCTTCGACTTCCCCAGCTTATACGCCACGCGCAACAAGCTGAACCGTCTGAAAATCGGAGCTTACGACAGCCAGGCGGATGTCTTCCGGCAGGAGAAGTTATTGCAGGCAAAGGAACTTTGCCTGGACATCATTATGCTTCGCCAGCAGAAGCAGATTTTAGAAGAACGCCTGCGCAATGCGGAAGAACTTGCTAAAATGTACGCCAAACGCCTGCAGACAGGAGATGCCAATGCGCTCGAAACGAACAAGATCAATCTGGAGTTGCTGAATGTCAAGACGGAAGTGTCTCTGAACGAAACGGCGCTGCGCAATAAATTGCAGGAATTGAGTACGTTGAACGGAAATCTTCCAGTTGTTTTCGAGGAGAGCCAATACCCGGCCGTGCCTTTCCCGACTGATTATCAGATACTGAAATCGGAGGTGTTATCGGCAGACCGCACGTTGATGGCGCTTGGCAACGAGAGCCTCGTCGCCCGCAAACAAATTGCTGTCAACAAGTCGCAATGGTTGCCGAAACTGGAGCTGGGCTACCGCCGGAACACGGAATCGGGTACTCCTTTCAACGGCCTAGTGGTGGGATTCTCTTTCCCTCTTTTTGAAAACCGGAACAAGGTGAAGATTGCCAAAGCACAGGCTCTGAACATCGATCTGCAAAGGGATAATGCCGCCTTGCAGGTAGAATCCGAACTGGCACAGCTTTACCGGGAAGCCAAAACGCTTCATGCTTCTATGGAGGAGTACACGAGGACTTTCCGGTCGCAACAAGATCTTGCCTTGCTCAAACAGGCCTTGACCGGAGGACAAATCAGCATGATTGAGTACTTTGTGGAGGTGTCCGTGCTCTATCAGAGCCACCAGAATTATCTGCAACTGGAAAATCAATACCAGAAGGCAATGGCGCGGATCTACAAGAGCAAATTATAAATATAAAAGGGATTTATCTACTTATGAAAGTAAACAGGATAAGATTTATCGAGCTGATCTTATCCTGTTTTTTTTAATTGTGCCGAGAAATTTACAGTATCCGAAGTTCCTCCGGCAGATAGCCGCTACGAATGCGCCATTCCTGCGGATAAAGATTGTTAGCCCGGTTGCCGATATTTTTCACGAAGCCCAACGGGACGCCTCTATAAGTAAGCAACACGAACCCGCGAGCCACCGCAGCAGGAAGTACAATAGCTTCTTTGCGCAAATAAGCTATCGCCTGCTCATAGCTAATGTCCTCAACGACAAAAGCGCCGTCACGCAACAGCACAGGGCACAGTGCCAGCGCATGAGCGGGAACCAAATCCCGCCCTTTCACTTCACCCACCGACACACCGGACTGGATCACTTTCAAATTCTGTCGAAGTGCTTCCAACTCTTCCAGACGAGCATTGGGAAAGGCGTAAACGGTTTCCGCATCGGTCAGAAGAGAATAGTTGCCGATGTCCCTCACCCAACTCCGGGCTACGTCCATCAACTCTTTAGCGACAGACAGGACTCCTTTCCCTGAGTGTTTCCCTTTTTTCTTTGCAGCTCGCGCTATCGTAGATTTTGAGATTGCAGACTTCTGTGAATTGATGGTTTCCCATGCCTTCTTCGTTTCGTTGTCATCTGTTTCTATGCACGGTTTCCGAAGAACAGCCAGAAAGAATCCCTCTCCTTTCGTTTTATGAGGGAAGAAGTGATAGACGGGAGTGCCCTCCAAATGAACGGTCCCGGTCGATTCATCTTTCAACAGATTTCCTGTTATATTCCATTCTTCCCGAACTTCCAACGGCAGCAGTTCCGCCCCGAACTCTTGCTGAATCCAGCGTACGTTTTCTTCATCTTCTTTTGTATTAAAGGTACAGGTACTATATATAAGAATGCCTCCGGGCTTCAGACAAGGCCAAATATCAGCAATAATCCTCCGCTGTCTCTGCCAGCAAATCTCTACATTCTCCGGGGTCCATTCTTCTATCGCCACAGGGTCTTTGCGGAACATTCCTTCACCGGAACAAGGAACGTCGGTGAGAATTACATCAAAAAAAGACGGTAAAGCCGAGAAATCCGCCGGATCATTATTGGTAACCACCACATCCGGATGTCCCCACTTCGCAAGATTTTCCGCCAAAACCTGTGAACGGTTTCGTATGACTTCATTAGCCACCAGCAGGCTTCCTTCGGGCAGCACGCTACGGGCATGGGTAGACTTTCCACCGGGAGCGGCGCAAAGATCCAACATTATTGCCGGTTCTTTGATGTATTGGCGTAATGCCTGCTCTACAAACATCGAGGAGGCCTCCTGAACATAGAAACAACCGGCATGAAACAACGGATCGAATGTAAAAGTCAGGCGTTCGTCCAGATAAACCCCTTCGGACGACCAAGGAACTCGGTCGAAAGGAGAATGGACAGCAGATAACCCTTCATTCTGCATTTTCCATTTTTCATTATTAAAGCGGATACTGACAGGTGGTTCTTGCTGCAGGGCAACGGCCAGTTTTTCATATTCTTCTTCACCTAATAAAGAGCGGGTATAGTCTATAAAAGAAGCGGGTAATTCCATTTTTCATTTATTAATTTCCGCAAATATCAAAAATATTTCGTCTCTTTGCAACTTTCTAAGTCATTAACTACGTCTAACAAACAAAGAAACAAATTAAAAAAACGATCTATATGAAAAATTTTCTACTTGCTTTGATGGTTGTATTGACCACTTGCACACTGGCTGTCGCTCAAAATCAGAATCCTGTTGCCCACGACTCCATCAGTCAGGCGGAACCGACTCTGGTAGTTGACACAGACACAACCGACTCTATCGCCAAAGAGAATGTTACTGCTACGGACACAAGTAATCATGGTGTTCTGTACAGCCTATCCAATGCGATGGAGGATGTTCTGATTCCTATCATCGCAATCATTGCAGTCTTCGGTTTTCCGGTGTTTATCCTATTCATCATTTTCTTCTTCCGCTACAAGAACCGGAAAGCCCGCTATCGCCTTGTCGAACAGGCTCTTGCTGCCGGACAACCGCTTCCGGAAGATTTCCTCAAGGAGGACAAGCCGAATGATCCGCGTACGCAAGGCATCAAAAACATCTTTACGGGAATCGGACTTTTCATCTTCCTCTGGGCTATTACCGGTGAATTTTCAATCGGCACTATCGGTCTGCTAATCACTTTCATGGGAATCGGGAAGTGGATCATCGGTAGAAAGAAAGATGAAAATCAAGAAAATGACAGTCAAAGATGAATCAACTCAATGATATATCGCTAGTCGCGCAGGTCGTGGTGTTCAGAAACACTAAGGCCTTCGACCAGCTGGTGAAGAAGTACCAATCACCGGTCCGGCGGTTCTTCCTGAATCTGACTTGCGGAGACAGCGAATTGAGTGACGACCTGGCACAAGACACGTTTATCAAAGCGTATACAAATATTGCTTCTTTCAGAAATTTGTCCAGTTTCTCCACGTGGCTGTATCGAATTGCTTACAATATATTTTAGATTTTTATCGGTTCGACTTAACCGATTGAAGAATAGACTTTTAGCGAATTATTTGAGAAATAGAGGTAACGATTTAGCAACTGTGCGAAATTCAGCGTTTTGCGTTGCTATACTGTCAAATAACTCTTTCATTTGCAAATATAATATCTTTTTCCGAAAGTACGAACTATCGGTGGCAATTTTATAAAATCGGCTTGCGAAAAAAGAAAATCATTCATGAGGTTATGTTATGTAACAAATAGAAAAGGTGGTCAATGACCACCTTTTCTATTTGTTACGTATACCAACTATAGGAACTGTCTTTTCCATACCCGATTTAGCGGAATATTTGAATATCCCTATTTGTTTAGCACATTTACCTGAAGGTATCTTAATAACTTGGTCGTCATAGTAAGACAGTCCATCCTCATTCAAAAATAACACAGTTAATCCTGTTGGTATCAAGTATCCTTGTTTTACTTCGTTAGCTAAGGCTTCACCTGAATCCAAAACTTGAAATACCTTAAAAGAATTTTCACTTATACATTCTCCCTCTTTTTCAAATAATGTAATTCCTTTATAAGTAGAATTTCCACCAGCTATAAGCATGGAAACAACAACCACTAGAATAGCTCCAGTGACAACACCACCAATGAATATACATACTTTTTTCATAGCTGTCCTTGTCTAAATATCATCCAAATCATTTTGGATTTTGGCTTCAACATTTTGAGAATCACGATAGCGAATCATTACCATACCTTCATAAACTCCAGAAGACTTTTCAATTGAAAGTTGTATATCTCCTCCTGTCACTTCCCATGCACTACCATATACAACCGTTCCCTGATGCACTTCCGCCATTAAAGCGGTATTGGAATCTAAATGGGCAGGGTTGTTTTCTTTTGAAATTGTCGGCTTGCCATATTTACGAGTATATAAATCCTTATAATAGTCGTAAGTATTAACAAGGGTATTCCACTCCCCACTTGGGTCAAATAAAACGACAACTGCAAAAACATTTTTTCCATCGTCTGTAGCAGTTACCCCTACCGTTGCTTGACGACCTGTAAAGTCCCCTGAAAACAAAGTTATATTGTTTTCACGACCAATTGAAGTAAATCCTTTAGATTTGAGCTTTTGACAAAATTCTGTCATACTTCCCTCAATGGGAATACCCTTAAACGAAAGGTGCTCTTGTGCCATAATGTCAATGACTGCAAAGAGTACTGTTAAGGTGATTAAAATTTTCTTCATACTTATCATATTTAATTGGTTATATAGTAGTTAATAAATTAAAGTCTTCAATAGATATTTTACCTATTGAAACAAGCCATTCAAGATAAGAAATATCATCTTTAATATCGCCAAATTTTTGTCCCTTATATTTCCCAAAATCAATAATCCTTTCTGAAATAGATATATCCAAAGTTTTTTCGACATTTGGATACAATCGTTTAAGCTCTTTAAAGTCAATTTTGAAAAGCCTATCTGTCGTTTCTAACCAATAAAGATATTGATAATCCATTTTATAAATATCCCCCAAAGATTTCCCTTTATATTTCCCAAACATAAGTATCTCATCCGCTTTGTGAATAGGAAATATTTCATCAAGAGATACGCCAGGAACATCAATTAAAACCCACTCTCCACATCCGGCACAAGGGATTTCTTCATCTTTGATATTTGGATAACACTCTTTCCTATAAGTGTCATCAGGTTTACCATTCATAAAGCATTTACCATAAGCTTTTCCATATTTACCACGTGGCTTTACTGTTTCAACTAAAAAGGTTCTATCTCGATTAGGGTCAATACGCCTCTCTTCACTTGATGAGCGTGCTAAACCCAACTCACACCGTTTAACTAAAAATGGTGTTCGCTTACCTATATTGTAATAAATATTAAAAATATTATCGTGTGGGTACATATCTTATTCTCATTGTGGTGGACACTCAATTATCTTTAAATAATTTATCAAGTTTTTTTCTTATTGCGCCTAACGCTATATTTTGGTCATGGCTTACAGTCATTCCTATTCCACTACTTTTTACTACTGCTATACGTTGATTGTTATTGTAGTCGTAAAATGTTACTGTAATATATGTATGTCCTCCATCCCATTTTTCAGAAGTAACATGGATATTAGGCGTAAGAATGCTATCAGAACACTCCAATACCTTTGAGATATTAGAGGTAGATAACACTTTTAGATTTGTTTCTGCAATTTGATTTTGAACTGCCATTATAATATCATCTAATTCTCTATCACCTGATGATTCACTACCAAAAATAACATACTTGTACTTGCTTACATCTGCATTGCTTGATAGTACAATCCTGCTTGATGCACAAGATGTCATTAATGTTATAATAATAGCGATAGGTATAATTTGTTTGATTAATTTCATATTTTTCTTTATTCCTATGGCTCATTAAGTTCCAATAAAGCCGTTAATTACACAGAAGCGTGGAACTGCAATATCTGATATTCGAGAAGTCGAGTAAAGCCGAAAATGAAAAAAAGAGCTAAACAAGTGCAAATATAACATCTAATATTCAATACTTTATGTGGTATCAGATTCGGGAATGACTTTTTAATTTGTCTTAATTCGTTGCAAGTTTCCTCGGGATATATGGGAACATATTCGGGAATTTATTTACCTTTGTCATGTAATCAAAAAGGTATAGCAAATGAAAATTTCCGTCTATCTGAAAAAATGTTCCGCGACCACTTCAAACATCTGCTTCCGGGTACGGGAGAAGAACGTGGACATCAAAGTGGTTTCCCCCATCGCGGTCCATGACAAGTATTGGGATGCCGATACCTTATGTTACAGGCGAACGACTGCCGTGACGGCCATTGAACAGAAGCGGGTGCCCGAACAGATCGCCGCCATCATCGAGAGAGCGGAAAAGACCTTCTCGGAGAAGGCTGACGGCAAATGGATGAAACAGGTCATCGAGGATGTCCTGCATCCCGCGCGGGCTTTCGAGCGTGATCACCCGAACCTTCTCCACCGCATCCACGAGTACCTGGAAAAATATGACGGCGCGGAAAGGACCAAGGAGCACATCGTCCGTTTCGAGCGAACGATGACCAGGTATCACGAGTACCGGCGTGAATTATTGGGCGATACTGACTTCACGCTCTTCGTTGAAACTGTCACCCTGGGGCAGATGAACGACTTCAGGGAGTACGTCACCAACGAATACCTGCTCCGCCAGGAATATCCTGAGTTTTATACTCCCCGTATGCTCATCAACCACAAGCCCAAGCCTCTCTCCAACACGACCGTCATCAATATCATGAACCTTTTCTGCACGTTCCTGCACTGGTGCAAGAGAATGAAGTATTCCGACAACGAAGTCTATGCAGTTTATGGCTGCAAGGAGCCGACCTACGGCGACCCGTTCTACCTCACATCGGAAGAGAGGAATGTCCTGTACGACGCGGACCTGAGCGACTGCCCGAAACTGGCTGTCATTCGGGACATCTTTGTATTCCACTGCTATGTCGGCTGTCGTGTGGGAGACCTGTACCGGCTTACGAGGGACAACATCAAGGACGGATTCTTGGAATACATGCCGCAGAAGACAAAGAAGTGCCAGGCGAAGACAGTCAGAGTGCCACTGCACGAAAAGGCGTTGAAGATACTGGAACGCTATAGCGGGAATACCGGCAAGCTGCTTCCGTTCAAGCCCATCAACACTTACAATCTAGGTATACGGGAACTGCTGAAACATTGTGGCATTGACCGCGTGGTCACCATTCTTGACACGCACGGCTATAACACCGTGCAGAAACCCTTGTATGAGGTGGCCAGCAGCCACACGGCACGCAAGACTTTTGTAGGCAACCTGTACCGGCAGGTTCCGGACCCCAACCTGATAGCCTCCATGTCAGGCCACGTGGAAGGCAGCAGGGCCTTCCGGCGTTACCGGACGATAGATGATGACATGAAACGAAAACTTGTGGAAATGATAAACTGAGGAGGATATATACATGAAAGTAACAGCATTTATCAGAAAGACATCGGCGAAAAACAACGTGACGGATCTTGCCCGGGTCTATTTCCGTGTCCGGGATATCGGTGGTGTGGACATAAAGGCCGCGAGCGAGCTGTCCATCAACCCGAACCATTGGAGCCCGGAGAGGCAAGGCTACAAACCACGTGTGGCTCTTGTCTCGGAAGAGAAGAAGAACGCTTTCGACAGGGATATCCAGCAAATCACCCACCTGATCACCAGGGAATACAGCCGTGGAGTTGACGGGAACTGGCTCAAGGGGCTGATAGAAGAATACCATCACCCCAACATCAATGCAAGGGGCGGCAACAAGGCAGAAGAATACCTGTTGTCATACCAGATACAAAAATATGTTGACGAGACCCCGCTAGCATTCGAGAGCCGGAAACATCATCTTGACAATCTCAACAAGGTACTCCGTTACGAGCGTTTCCGCCATGAGGTCATGCACCAGAGGGGCTTCCATCTTTGCATTGACTCCATCACGGCAGATGACATAAGGGATTTCAAATTCTGGCTGCAGGAAGAGCACAAGTATGTTGACATGTATCCCGTGTTTTACCAGAACGAGGTCCGCCGCAATGTCGAGCAGGTACGTTCCGAGAACAGCATGTCGGGAAGCCTGTACCGCGTACGCACTGTCATCAAATGGTGCATCAAGCGTGGCCTTACACGAAATAACCCTTTCGACCAGTACCAGATCGCGCAGCCCATGTACGGAGACCCGTTCTACTTGACGCTCGAAGAACGGGACAAGGTGTACTATGCCGACTTAAGCGGCATGGGTGCCAGCTATCCGGTCTATCGTGACATCTTCATGTTCCAGTGCCTGATCGGTTGCCGTGTCAGTGACTTGAACAGGCTGACCAAGGCGAATATCGTGGACGGTTGCGTGGAGTACATTCCCCAGAAGACGAAGTTGGAGCACGCGGGTACGGTACGGGTTCCTCTTAACCAAAAGGCTTTGGATATACTGGAAAGATACAAGGACCTGGAAGAAGCACTGCTCCCGAGATTCTCGCATTTCGGCTACAACAAGAAAATAAAGGAGATTCTCAAACACGTGGGAATCGACCGTATGGTCAGGGTGCTCGACCCGAAGACGCGCGAGGATGTGGCAAGACCATTGTACGAGGTGGCCACCACCCACACGGCGAGGAAGACTTTCATCGGGAACCTGTACAAGCAGGTCAAGGACCCGAACCTGATTGCCTCCATGTCCGGGCACTCTGAGGGTAGCCGTGCCTTTGCCCGGTACCGCAAGATAGACGATGAAATGAAGAAGGAGCTGGTAAACCTTCTGGACTGACCGTTCTTTTTTCCCACCTATCCTTTTACATCCACCGATAATGCAATATGAATATGGACGAGCAGAAATTGACATACGAACAATTCAAGGAGGATATTCTCCAGTGGAAGAACACGCACCGTGAAGAATACAACCGCTTCTCGCGCCTGATGACAAACGGTGACGAGAGGCAGTATCTTGCCATCTGCAAAGCCATATTCAGGCAACTCCCCAGTATCAGGCGGGAATGGGAATTGTCCTGGAACGATGACAGCACGGATGGCCTTGCAAATATAGGCATGCAGTTCGCGGAGAACGCGGTACCCGGGCAGATCGTGGAGCTGTACAGGAAACAGAGGGAGGAAAACAGTCCCCTGCCCGACAACATTCCACCAGCACATTCTGGCGCAGGATAAAGTCCTTTTTCAGTAGCAAATCCCCCAGGCCGGGTGTCACCCTTTCGGCACCGCTCGTGTTAAGCTGGCTGTATTATGGAAAGAGCTTCGAGGCGATGGTTTCCATGATAGAGAAACAGATGAAGAATCCGAAAGCTGACAATGCTGACAGGCTGGGCTGTTCCCTTGTCGTCAAGCAGATAATAAACGTATCCATCAGGAACGGTTTCCGAACCCGGGCAGACTGGGACAGGTATTTTGCCATGAACAGCGCTATTGAAAAAGGCCATGTCGGCGAATGGGCCTTGCAGACCATCACGGCTGACATGGAAACTGACGAAGAAAGCAGGGATACGATTACAACTCGGGCCGAAGACAGCGTCAGGGGATCTGTTGTACAACGCGTGGCCGGAAAGAAAAAAAATCCAGGAACGGCCACTTGCCGATTATCTTGATCATGAGAACAAAGAAGTTGTATTACAACATATCCGCGACTTTATTTCCGTCAATACAAGTGCCATTCATCAGGCATTACCGTTCTATGTATTAAAGGAGTTCGATCTGGTTGCGGGTATGCATACAGCCAAGGAGTACAGCATGGGGCTGACATTGCAGTTCCCGGATTTGCCGTCATTGAAAAGCGAGAGCGCCATACGGCAGTCGGTCGGGTTCCTGAGAACGGCAAAACACGTTATCAAGGACGGCAAAGACCAGATGGCACCCTTGATAGAGAGTGACGAGAACCGGGAACTGTTCCGGAAATTGGCACAGGCTATCAGTAATATCCCAGGTACAGGCACGATGACCATTGCATAGAAATAAGGCCAATTATAATCTTTTCACGTTGTCACACGTACTTATATTGTCATGACAATTTAAGACAAATCACTATATATCAATTACTTTTAATTCATGTGTAGTTTTGCACCGTCAATCCTTTCCCGAGGGCTGGCGGTGCTTCTCTTTTATAAGCCATCGGAAGCGGGGCACCAGGGAACTTTTGAAGATGGTCATCACAAACTTCAAAATTGATATTTATGATTACCATAGAGAGTCTGGTCGAGCAGGGAGCGAACGTGAAACTGGAAGTCACTCCCGCTGACCTTAAAATGTTCGCTGAATCTATCGTGCAGCGTACCATCATGGCGCAACAGGAAGAACAGAGAGCCGCGATACTGCGTGAAGCGGAGGAGACTTATCTCAATACAAAACAGGTCCGTGAGTTGCTGAACGTGTGCGAGGGCACGCTCAACCTGTGGGCGAAACGAGGCTATCTCGTACCGGTCAAGGTCGGTAACAAGAACATGTATGCCAAATCTGATGTACGCCGGATACAGACAGGCAACAAGTCCGAGAGTGTAACATCCTATTGCAAGAGAAAAAATGTGTGATATGGCAACCGGCAGGCTTGAACTGTGTAACAGAATCCGCATGGAGGCGGAGGATATTGAAAGAACGGGATTCCCGCTGGAGGTCCTGCCCCAGGCCGTGCAGTCTGTCATACTCGATATGTCCACATACGAGAACTACAAGATCGAGTTCACCGCGACGGCCATGTTGTCGGCTGTATCCGCGGCCTTGGGAGGCGCATACCGTATCCGCATCAAAGGAGACTGGCAGAGCAGCGGAGCGTTGTACGTCATTCTGGTAGGCAGGTCAGGACTGGGCAAGACCCCACCGCTGGAGGCCGCATATCGCCCGATCCGGAAACGTGACTATGCCCTTTTCAAGGTGTACGAGGCAGAACTGGAGGCATGGAAAGCCGCGGGAGAAAACGGGAAGAAACCTGTCCTGAAACGTATTGTCGTCTCTGATTTCACTCCCGAGTCGCTTTTACTGACCCACCACCACAACCCGAGAAGCGTGGTCATTCTGGTGGACGAGATCATGGGCATGTTCAATTCCGCCAACCGTTACACGAACGGGCAGCTCATAGAACAGCTTCTGACTGCATGGAGTGGCGGGGCTTTGGATGTTACCAGGGTAAACACCCCTGTTCCTGTACACATCGAGCATCCATGCATAAACATCATCGGAACCACGCAGACCAAGCGTGTACACGAGCTTCTGAAAAAAGGTTTTGAGGAAAACGGGCTGCTTGACCGTATCCTGTTCGTGATGCCCAAATCCCCCAAACTTTCATCCTGGAAAAACCGGGACGACGATGGGGAAAGGACATCCCTGGCTGCAGTCCGTTGGGAGAATATATTGAACAAGGTCCTTGCGTTGGACTATGACACCGAAGCGGAAGAAAAAATACCCCATGTACTGTCCATGGACGGAGAGGCCAGGGAATACTTCTTCTCCTGGTGGAACAGGAAGGTGGAGCGTATCAACCAAATAGAGGATGATGCCGAGGTGGACAGCCGGGAAATGAAACATCCGGCTCATGTAGCCCGTCTGGCATTGATAATTCAGGTTTTGCGTTACGCGTCCGGTGAAAGTCACCTGCAGTTTATAGATGTATCATCGGTGAAAGCCGCCATACGGCTGAACGACTATTTTGAGGAGTCATACACGCGTATCCGTTCTTTCGTGGCGAATGACACCTGTGAAGATCCTCCAAAGATGTTGCTGTCGATGTTACCTGATACCTTTGATACAAAGATGGCCATAACCGTTGGAAAGGAACGGCAGTGCGTCAGCGAGCGGACTGTCATGAACTACCTGAAGGAGTTATGCCGCAGCAGGCTTCTCCGGAAATCAAAAGCCGGACATTACGAGAAAATCATGTATGACAAATCTGAGAAATCCAATGAAAGTAATGATGAATCATCCCCACGAAACTGCAACGTCTGATCCCTTGTTGCAGCCTGCAGTCTTTGCAGTTTTGCAGTTTCGAGGACTGAAAAGGGAAAATTCCTGCAGGACTGCAAGAACTGCAAACTGCAAATGACGGTTTTCATTTGCAGAAACACGTAATCGACAACATTATGAACGAATATAGAGTCCATCTTCAAAAATACAAACCGGGCAGCAAGACCGTCTGTCCGGGGTGCGGAAGGAAGTCCTGCTTTACCCGTTATATCGACGAGGCGGGAGAGATTTCTTTCCCGGGATACGTGGGTAAATGCGACCACATCAACAGTTGTGGCTATCACTATTCCCCGAAAGAATATTTCCGGGACAATCCAAGGGAAACATCGGCTGGCCATAAAATGAACGGCTGTGAATTTGCGACAGTAAAGTATGTAGCAAAACAACCGCCAACAGAACAAGAACCGGAGATTTCTTATCTTCCCTATGATTTGGTGGAGCAATCCATGCGCGGGTACGACATCAACCCTTTGTACCGTTACTTCACCAAAGTGGCGGGAAAGGAGGAAGCCGGCAGGTTGTTCCATGTTTACAAAGTCGGCACGTCAAGGATGTGGAACGGTTCAACCGTGTTCTGGCAGATAGATGTCAGGGGTAACGTGCGTGCAGGCAAGATTATGGGCTACGATGCCGTAACCGGACACCGGATTAAAGAGCCTTTCAATCAAGTCAACTGGGTCCATTCTGTAAGAAAAGTGCCGGACTTCCACATGAAGCAGTGCCTGTTCGGTGAGCATCTGCTTTCGGACACTTCCGCTGCCATGTCAGCCAAGCCTGTAGCCATTGTCGAAAGCGAGAAGACGGCACTGGTTGCCGCCCTGTTCATCCCTGATTTTGTATGGCTTGCCACCGGGGGAATGCACGGCTGTTTCAACAGTGAGGCCATGCAGGTGTTGAAAGAACGCGAAGTGATTCTTTTCCCCGATCTTAAGGCAACCGACGGATGGCGGCAACGGCTGCCGATGCTGGAAACCGTCTGCAGGCGTGTCACCTGTTCCGACCTGCTGGAGAAGATGGCGACCGATGAACAGCGTAGTCAGGGACTGGACATTGCCGACTTCCTGCTGATGGAGGACACGCCACAGATGGTTCTCGCGAGGATGATAGAACGCAATCCAGCGTTGCAGACCTTCATCGACACTTTCGGACTCGAACTGGTGGATGCAGGAAAGATTGAATGAAGGAGGCGCAATGGACAGCTCGCTGTCCCGTGAAAATGGGGTTGTAAAATCCCGTAGCTTATTAGGGCATTTTCACCGTCTCCGCTTCGCATCCGGCAGTAAAAAAGCCCATAAGCCGGGGTACTCCCCAGGTTCCCGGTATGCCTCCGGCTGTCTGACGGGATTTTACAACAAGAATAACAATAAAATAATGAACAGATATGAGTAATACACAATACGCTGTCTGCCACCTGCAGCGTGGCAGCGGCAATGACAGTGGAATGTCATGCCATATAGAAAGAAAGGATGCCAAGGGAAAGATTTATGTGCCGGTTAATGCCGATGCGGACCGGACACATTTCAACCGTGAGTTGGTCAGATTTCCCGATGGCGTGTCCAATCGAACCGAGGCGATACAGCACCGCATCGAGACCGCAGGTCTGCGCCGCAAAGTCAGCAAGAACCAGACAAAGGCAATACGCGTAATGCTGACTGGAACGCATGAGCAGATGATGAAAATTGCCAATGATGGCAAACTGGACAGTTGGATCGATGCCAATCTTAAATGGCTAAGGGAAACTTTCGGAAACGAGAACCTTGTATCGTGCGTGCTGCACATGGACGAGAAGACCCCGCACCTGCACGCCACAGTCGTGCCCATAGTAACCGGTGAGCGTATCCGCAGGAAGCGGGAGGGCGAAAAGAAATATGAAACGAAGTCCGGACCACGTCTGTCGGCGGACGATGTGATGCGTCGTACCAAATTGCATGAATACCAGAACAGCTATGCCAAGGCCATGAAACCGTTCGGGTTGCAGCGTGGAATTGTCGGCTCTACCGCCAAGCATCAGACAAACTCGGAATATTACAGGCAGCAGGTAATCCAGTATGAAGAGGATATAGCCAAGTTACAGGCCGATGTAGAGAAGGCGCAAGAAGGAAGGAACACCATCCTCGCGTGGTTCGGCAAGGGAAACCTTGCCAAGACAAAGAAGGAACTGGCAGACAAGGACAGGCTGATTGCCGAACTCAATAAACAGATTGATGAACTTCAGGCAGAAAAGGTACGGTTGCAGGAACAACATAAATCAGAAATCGGAAAACTGCGAAACGGCTATCAAAAAGAAATAGACAAGGCCATTCATCAGGCGGAAGCAGCAGAACGGCAATTCAAGGAGAAGGATGCACTCATAGACAGGCAGAGGAAGCAGATAAGTTTGCTTGACCGCAAGGCCAATCCCCAACGTTACAGCCTATCGTCCGGTGCCGAGCTTGTACGTGTCAATGTCTCAAACTATCGGAATCCGTCGCTCCACATCTGGACACGGGTCGGAGAGGAACTTTTTGAGAATATCAAATTCCAGATAGACTATGATACGGCCCAAAAGCATTTTAACGGCGAAATCACGGACGAGGAGTTTGTCAACGCTGTATTCGATCCGCAGGAACAGGTAAATGGAAAGCAGGCAGAGCTATTGGGTACAGTTTTTACCCTTGCCGCTGGAGGATTGGCGGAGGCTCATGTCGGTACTGGCGGAGGTGGTTCTTCTTCGGAACTTCCGTGGGGAGATAAAGATAAATACTCCAAGAAACAAACATCTACAAGGCGATAATATAATAAAATAGGAAAGCCGTTGATGCAATCAATACACTGCCGCTAATCTTGGCAGTTTATGGTTTGCTCTCTCCCTTATATACGTAAGCCTCCGGTAATCCACGTATTTTCTGCAACTCCTTCCATCAGTATCTTTGTGCCCAAAAACGAAATTTATGATGACACGAGAAGAAGTTGCAGAAATTATTATGTACTGCAAGGCACACAAAGTAATTTATAAATCAAGGTTGGCGGAACTCAATATCCCTGTCTGGAGATTTTATGACAGCAAGTCCCGTTATGCAGAAGAACAGTTGTCCGACAATACTTCCAAAGGCGATTTTATAGAACTGGGACAAAGCGGCACATTTATTCCTGTCCCGTCATTTGCCGGTCAGAACGGCCGTAAGTCCAAAGGTGAATCGTCATCCGGATTTAAAAGTATAGAGATACGTACATCAAAAGGAGATGCAATACGTATTCAGGGAGAGCTCAGCCCACAGGAACTTTATTCAATCATTCAAGCCTGCAGCCATGTTTAACCTTAACGACAGTCTTCATTATCTGCTGTACAACCGTCCGACGGATATGCGGAAGAGTTTTCATACACTCAGTGGTATAGTTACCGATGTGATGGGGCATGATCCGTGTAACGGGAACGTGTATATCTTTATGAACAGGGCACGCAACCGTATTAAGCTTCTCCACTGGGAAGCAGGTGGAATGGTACTCTATTCCAAACTTTTGGAGGCCGGTACATTTGGCAAGCCCGGCTCCTTTAGTAATAACAACATCTGCGAAGGGATAGAATGGCGTGATCTTGTAATGATTGTGGAGGGTATTATAGAATCCGGAGATTCACGTAAAAACAGACTTGAAAGCCTAAGGAAACTTCGAAAATAACCGGTATTTAATACACTGTAATGTTGTGTATTCCAGCATATTTTATTATCTTTAGACTATAATAATATAATGGAATACAGATGTTTACGGAAGAACAGATAAAGGCAATAATACAGGAGAATGAAAGGCTTCGCAAGGAAAATGATGCACTTTCGGGGAAAGTGGCACCCCTGGAGCAATCCCTTTATTGGCTTAGGAAGAAGATGTTCGGCCGTATGAGTGAGAAGAATCTTCCTCTTGACCCAAACCAGCTGTCGCTGTTTACACAGCAGGAAATGTCTCCCGATGAGAAGGCCGGACTTGAGGAGGAAACACGCAAGGCAGAAGAAGAGATGACAAGAACAATCAAGGTCAAAGATAAACCTGTCCGCAAGCCTCTTGATACCTCCCTGTTGCCTGTAAAGGAAATCAATCTTTACCCTGAAGGTACTACCACAGAAGCCGGTGGGCTTAAAGACGATTTCGTTGAAATCGGAACCGAAGAGGCTCTTCGTCTGGAACGTATCCCGGAAAAAGTCTATATAGTAAAGACTATCCGCCACAAGGTAATAAGAAAATCAGAACTCAAGGAAAAGCACCCGGAAGAGAGGCATATCCTTATCAGTCCGCTTCCTTTGGTTCCTGTGGGCAAATGTATAGCAGGAGCATCCGTACTGACAGACATTATCATCGGAAAGTTCATGTATCATCTGCCATTCTACCGCCTTATACAACAGTACCGTGAGTCCGGCATAACCATCAGTGACTCAACTATGGGCGGATGGTATGAAGCGGCTGTGGAAAAGCTGAAGCTTCTCTATAATCTCCTTAAGAAGCAGATACTCTCGAGTGAATATATACAGATAGACGAGAGTGTGATTCCTGTTATTGACAACGAAAAGCATAAGACGAAAAAAGGTTATGAGTGGTGCCTGCGTGACGGCATCACCGGAGATGTCGTGTTCCATTATGACCGTGGCAGCCGTAGTGGAAAGGTTGCCCGTGAACTCCTCGGCAATTATGCCGGGCTTGCGCAGTGCGACGGCTATGATGCCTACGAACAGTTCGAACGGGTGAAAGGTATCACGCTGTTTGGCTGTTGGGCCCATGCAAGGAGAAAGTTTACGGAAGCACTTGACGAGAACAGGGCACTGGCTACACAGGCATTATACCATATAGGCAAACTGTACAAAGTCGAATCTGAGGCTGACGAAGCCGGGCTTTCCATGGAAGAACGCAGGGAAAAACGTATCCGGGAGTCTTACCCTGTGATACTGGAATTTGAAAGGTGGATGCAGGATGCATACCTTAAGGTGCTGCCTAAGAGCCGTACCGGAAAGGCTATAGAATACACCTTCTCACTTCTTCCTAGACTCTCCAGATATGTAAATGACGGTAGGGTGAATATCGACAACAATCTCATTGAGAATGCGATAAGGCCGTTGGCTTTGGGTAGGAAAAACTATCTGTTCTGTGGCAACGACGCATCGGCATACAGAGCGGCCATTGTATATTCCCTTATCGGAACCTGCAAGTCTGACGGAGTTGATCCTAGAGAATGGATGGAGGACGTACTCAGGAAAATACCATATTATGAAAGGGATAAAAAGGATATGACAGAACTTCTTCCACGGAACTGGGCGAAATCATAACAAATCAGTTCCGAATTGATATAATTTGATGCTATTAGTCCTGATTCGGAGGCGAATCTGAACGAATCGTACCGAGTCGGGACTAATTCTTTTATTTTGCAATACGCACTTTACCGGAAGCTTACTTATATACTATAGCTTCAACTAGTCTGAGTTACAGAATTCTAGAGCAGACAAGCCCGTAGGAGAGAGATAGTCGTAGAACGGCAACAGTAGTATCCCGAAGCAAATTCTTCGTTACCTCAAACACTAAAAACGAATCCCAAAGCCCCAAAGTTGATGTCAATTTTCTATGTAAAATCCGTAATTAGATAGAAATTGTATTAAATCTTTATATGCTTTTTCCTTTTTGGAAGTAAGATTAAATGATTTTTTTCTTGTTTTTGAAAACCAATTATAAAGTAAAGCATCTGTTTTATTAGTTGGTAACTCGTATTTGGAACTCACAAAATATTTTAGGTCTTTACATCTCTCAATAAAAGAAAACTCACTTGAAGTCATTATGTATTCTTCTCGTTTAGAAAGCTCTGTTTCTAAACGGTTCTTTTGTTCTTCTGTAACATCAAGAACTCCCTTGATCACATTATTATACCAACGATTCAGTGATGCTTCAGTATCGTCAGATGAGGCAAAAGGAATATGATGATTTGTATCTATATAGTTAAGAAAATCAACAATCCTTTCGTCAAATGATTTACGAGATACAGATGAACGGTCGATTTGAATATATGCTGCATCATACTTCTTAGATTCAATGCCTATTAACCCTCCTTCAAATTTTACAAAATGATATTTGTCATCAAGCAAAATGTTACTATTAACACTATTCCTATTTGTTTTGCGGCCTTTGATAGCCAAAAAGTCAACAATATCGTCAAGGGAAAGGGGAGTATCGCTTTCTTCAAGAATTTGATGAATTAGCCCTCGTATAGTTAAATGGCTAATATTCCATTTTCTAAGTGTATAAGTTGAAGTCTTACCAATTGCTGCAATTCTATCAGAATTGAACAGAAAACTTCTCAATGTTCCTGATGAATAGGATATTGCTGGATGTAAGTTTAATAATCTCGAACATAATTCGTCGAAAGATAATGGTGTACCCGAATTTTCTAAGATTTTACAGAATTCGTCTTCGACATCAATAGCATTCCGTTTTAGCAAGATATTATTATTTTGGTCAATATCAATTCTAAACATATCTCTCGCTATATAAGCTACAATGTTTTCTATCTTTTTGTAACAAAAAGAATTGTTAAGGATATAATTATTAATAAAAATGCTTATCGGTAATGTTACATCTTCTGTTGTTTTTGATAAAAGCGTATTAGAAATATCCTTGATAGATGCTCCAAAATCGAATGAATCAAATGTCGTTGTACTTATAATAAGCGTTTTCTCCCCAAAAATTAAAGACTTAAGTTCTTTGGAAAGAGACAATATACCCACAAGAGCATCTTCGGAAAATTCATTAGATTGTATAAATTCTGTATTTGAAATAATAGGATATATTTCTTTGGGGTCAATAAAATCCTTATTTAGGAATGGATAAAATTGACCATCAAGTAAGGCCATAATATCATTTAGTATTGAAGATGGAGAATAATGGCTAACAATTTGACGAACCCGTTCTCTTGACAAACAAAATTCACTCGCAATATCAGTTAATACTTGTAGGGATTTAGTGATGCCATTTGCTCTATCATAAATAACATCTTGTCTGTCATTTGATTTCGTAAAATACAAGTAAACTAATTTGAAAAATGGCAGATAACCATATTCTTCATAAAAATCCATTATTTCTTTAGATTCCTCATCATTAAGAAATTGGTATTTAGTTCGTATGATTATTTGGTTGCATTTTTCAGGTGAAGAATTAGCTAATTGAATAAGGAACTCATAGAAAGAGCTGTATGCAACAATGATATCAGACGCTGTTTGTTTACCGCAGTAACGGATATTACGATAATCCACAAGCCCATTACAGAACTGTATTATAGTTTTTGCGGTTATTTGTTCTTTTTCTAGTATATTTCGTGCTCTCGTTGAAAGTTGTCCTTTTATACGTTCAAACTCGTTATTAAGGACTTCAATAAGTGGTACTGACAAGCGAGATAGTATAAACTCAATCTTAGTTTCGGTAAAATGTTCATTTACTAAACCAAGGCACTTAGATAATTTGGATTCAAATGAGTTATCTTTGCAGATAAAGTTTTGTGGTATAATTTGCGATGTTTTATTGAGAATGTCATGCCCCAATTGCCAGCACTCGAATACTGTTTCAATGGAAACAGTATTCGGTAATGTAAAAAAAATAGAAGAATAATCTAAGAAACACTGCGTATATAATATTTCTGCGTTTGGAAACACATTAAGAAAACGCTTCTGAACATCTTCCTCGCAATTTAATACACAGTCATCAAATATACTTTCAGCTAGTGAAGGCAAATTGTTCGATAATGCTTCATCTTGGTTATCTGAATTTGTCAGAACATTAGAGCCATATCTATTTATAACGTCTTGTAATTCTAAAATTGTTTTAGGCCCACAATTACGAATATGATACAAATCATTCGATTTCGCATACTCTAACAATTGAAAGAGATTTTCTACTCCGATACTTTTGCAACAATTAAGCGCACGTACAGATAACATTCCTTCTTTGATAGGGTCTATGAACTTTTGAGATGATTTTGTTGTATCCATGTTTAAGACTTTCGTTTTAACTTAATCGTAGGGTTGCTATCATATTCTTTTTTCAAACGATATAATTCAGTTCCTGGCGTAATAATCTCTTTACGGAAGTTCGTGTAATATAATAGTAATTCTTGACCTTGCTGCGACAATCCACTAAGCTCTGAAGCTGAATCAAATTTGTTTTGATGAATAATATCCAATAACACCGATTTTTCTTTATCAGATGATTTAGACATACATCCGTTCCAACATTTTCGCCAATGAGCAGTACCAAATCCCCCCGGCTTATTATCCAACCATTCAAAGAAGAATCGATATAAAATGAATGTTTCAGGCATTTCCAAAAGCTCTAAGAATTCGTCTTCATCATTTCCAAAAGCTTTGTAAAAGAATGTCTTGCCTTTCCCAATTTTTCCTTTCGTACTGTTCAATATGGCTTGTATTGCACGAATGTATTTTCTATTCCAATGCTTCCCAATAAAGTCTCTGTTATGAGAATAGTCCACATCACCATTTTTGTCATGCCTAATGGGATGGTATTTCATCGGGAAAGAATATATACTTACATTCAGTTCTTCGCAAAGCTCTACATTGATTTTTAAGCGGCGGTATAGGTCTACTGGCTTATCATCAAAGTTGTAAAGAAGATAATTTGAAAAATCTTTAAGTCCTGCGTTAACACTTAGCCTTATAGCTTTTTCGTAAAATGGCAAAGTCTTGATGTTATCAAAGGCTATCCGCAGTGGACGAATAGCTATTTTAGATAATAATTTGACATTATCCTCATTGAAAAGGCGGGCATCTACTCCTTGATTGAAGTCTACAAACCTTAACCGAGAACTCGATTTGAAATATTTGTCGTAATATGGTTTTATTTGTTGATATGCTAATAAGATGTTTTCTTTCTTTGATGTTAATAGTTTTCCTATATGATATTGGGAAATTATCCTATAAACTTCAAACGATTCTTCGCCCTTAAGCGTTCCGTAAAACTCCATTATCAAAGATTGGCTTTTGCGTATATATGCACGATCGTTTATGCCTAGTTTAAGATTTCTAATAGCAATTTCAAGTTGATTTGGGAGAGTAAACATCGCTCCTTTACCAAATCCACAATCAATTATATCTTGAATTATTTGTGGAAATTCCTTAGAAGCCAAAACGTTGTTATCCATAAGCAAAAGATCTTTTTGGTCTCCAAAATGCTCACGAATAAGGCTAATTCTTTCCTTTAATGGAATATATGATTGATAGCTCGGCTCTAAAATAGGAACTGCACAAAAAGGACAATGTCTAATACAGCCACGAGTTGTATAACTATAAAAAGCATTTGACATTGAATATTTATAATCGATTTCGTCAAGAATGGAATAATCAAGAGGTAACTGGTCTATTATTTGAGTATCACCTTTATCGAGTTGTCCGGGTGTTTGAAGGACACCTACATATGGTTTGATTCCCGTAGCTTGATATATTTCATTTGGTTGAATGGATGCAAGGACACCACCAACCATTAAATCAGATTTCTTCTTTACAAGAAGTTTTGCAAAATTAATGGTTTCGATAGTAATATCCCAATAGAAAGTGAACAAAGTTGTGACATAAACCCTATCCCATTCAGGGTTATCTTTCCACGTACCTTTCCAATAATAATCCTTATAAAAGGATAATATAGGAAGAATTGTATCTTTTAGTTCTGCGTTACTGTCTACTAATGTATCAAGGTATTCTTTTTTCCGAGTCCGAATATATTCAACAATAACATCTTTTTTGAGATACCAATCTATATCAACTAAAAATTCAGTTAGCTCTTCAACACAATGTTCACTAATTTGTTCAATTATAAATCTTTTGAGATCACCCTTATAGAACATAATATCCCAATTCCCTAAATTGCGATAATATGTAGCTATTTTCATAAGTCCAATAGGAGGAAACTTATTTGCATAATTGGGCTCTAACAGTAGTACTTTTCTTATTTTTTTCGGACGTGCCATTATTTACAGAGTTGTTTAATAGCTTTTTCTTTCATTGTTTCAAACATTGTACGCTGACTAATAGGACAATTTTGAGAAAGAATTGCAAAAACCTTTCTAATAAGCTTGATTTCTTCTGGAGTATACTTTTTATTTAGAGGTGCAAATATATCTGTAACAACAGAAGGAATATCTTCTTTCGGAATGAGAGCAGGGGTTGGCCTATCGATGGGTATAGCTTCTCCCTTAGTCTTATCGCCAATATCTGTGAAAGAAGTAACATTGGGCGGTAAAATATCAGTTGGTAAGCTCTCAAGAGTTCTCTTTATGGTTTCACCATAAAGAGCCAAAACTTTACCTGATGCTTCTCCTATATTGTCGTCATTCTTATATTTTGTTTTTATTTTGTCGAATTGCTCAACCGTGATTGAAATTTTCTTTTGAACTTCTTCTTTATCTTTATCGGATTGAGGAGCGGAAACCCCTGACAAATGAATATCTCTGGAGAGATTTTTAACATCGTTTGCCAAATGGTAAAGCTTTTGCAAATCCGAAAAATACTCTTGAATATATTCGTATAATTTAATAGCTTCGGGGGTGTGAGTTAAGCCGTCACGTGAACTATTTGGTCTTAGGTTTGGGTGTACTGCATGTATTTCACCATAGAAATAATTATTGCCTCTTGCCTCTCTAAAGTACTGATTAAGCAAATCTTTTGAACCAATTTGAATATTTCTTTTTCTCAAACGAATACCTTTATTGACATCTGAGGCTGGAATGGCTTTTGTAAAGGGGGTTATTGCATACCACCCCCAACCCAATAGGTCAAATTCGCTGTCTTCAAACTTGAAAAATTGGAGAGATGAAATCTCATCACCAGTACCGTCAATCGTCAAACCATATCGTTTTCTTATATCAATTTCATCATTGATAGTTAAACGAATATGGTCTAATTCTTCATTAAGATCCTTATATTGAATAGGAAGGCATTGGTTGTAGAGCATGTTTTTGAATTCTAACATATAGTCAATCGGTGCAACTTCTTTAAGATATTCAGAAACCTTACCTACATTCAAAAGATTTCTATGACGTTCAGAAACTTCTTCCATTCTAACTTCAAAATAATGCTTATCAGGAGCTTCTTCACCAACAGCTACAGATGTAATTCTGTCAATTACTTGGGTAGCAGTGCTTTTGTCTTCCTTATTCGATATAATTTTTTGTGCTAAATCATTATCAAAAACAATTTCTGTATATCTATCCTCTCCCTTTGCACTTGTCTTGAATATAAGGCGTTTACAATATTTTGCCCCCACCAAACGACCAATGCCATACTGTCCTGCCAAACCAATGCCGTCTTTATGAGAATCTGCAATATTCAAAAGAATTGGTTGCGCTTGTGAAACATTGATTCCAACGCCATTGTCAAGAATCTGTATTTTTCGAGAAACTGGGTCTATCGTAATAGAGACCTGGCCTTCTTTTATGTTTGACAAAATACCCTGCCTTTTTGCTTCAACAATAGCGTCAAAAGCATTTTGGACATACTCTCTAAAGATGATAAGAGAATCAGAATACATTGAAAACATAAGAATCTCAATAAGATTCTTTCCAACTATGGGCTGATATGTATTATTATTGTTATCCATTAGGGTATTGTTTGTAAGCGTTTCGAGGAAATTTAATGTTTACCAGCGACCGTAATGCAGGATTTGAAATAATATATTCACCTGGAGTTAAACGGGTCATCATGTTTTGGTATACTTTCGGAATATATCGATAATCAGGTTTTGATACTTCTATGGCATTAGTACGTCCATATGCATGCGTAGCGCAATTTCCTTTTACTCGGTCATGAATTGCACTTCTGAACTGTTCAACAGAAAATAAGATAATACCTAGTGAACGACCTCTTTCTGCAATGTCGAGGAGTTGACGCAGAATTGGAGAGTTTTTGGGTACATCATTTGACGCATACTTATTAAGCTCATCGACAAAAAGGATAACTTTATCAGGAATGTCAGTTCGGTCTGCTCCAAGCTTTAGGTCATAAATAGCTCTTGCTACACTACCAAATACAAAGCTTTGCGTATTCTCATCCAAGCGAGCGATGTCTATAACCATTACTCTACCATCTCGAAGATTATTTGAGATTTCTTCCGTAAGATCAACTTCACCGTCCACAATGCTTTTACCAAAAACATCGTTTTGAATAGCTTTGCTTATACAGCGCTTAAATTTTCGCCAACTGGTTACGAGAATTTCGCCTTTATCAGTTTTCTTAGTACCTATTGTAGATGCGGTCTGTGTATATTCTGAAAGCTTTTCATTAAATGTAGACCACTTCTCAACCCCCTTAAAGCTGCCCTCTTGATTTATGATAAAATTGACGCAACTTTCAAGAGTTCCCGTAGAATCATCTTCATTGGCGAGCAACAGGTCAAGTTTGTCTTGACATTTTTCAAATGTGAATTTGTAGATAGATGCTTTTCCTGCATTTATCTGAGAACGAATGTCCGAGGGTTGTGCATAAGATTGAACATTTTCTGTCATTTTATCCTTACTGTAAGGATAGTAATATGTAACATTTTCAAATGGACGTGCGGATAATTGCAGGGTATTGCGATATATATCTATATCTGCTTGTGGAAGTTCTTTGTTTGGCTCGTCTATTGCCATAAGGTCACGACCTTTTACATTAAAGAAAACGAATGCGGCTGTTTCTCCCTTTTCTGTTCTAAACTTTTCCTGAATAGCTTTAAGTAGGAACATTGAGTAAGACGTTTTTGCAGCAAGCCCTGAAATACCAGAAACATTGATGTGTGCGCCATCGGGGCCAATAAGAAAATGAGAGTTGAGAACAACCTTGACTTTTATCGCGGCATCTCCTTTGTACATCTGGAGATAGCCACAAACTAATGGATTTTTAATTTCATCATCGCTTAATCCTAAGGCTCTCTTTACATCATTTTCATCGCAAAGAGAAACACGCCTGCTGTCCAATACGGGAGTATAAATGTTTCCTGTATTACAAACCACGCGTGCTTTTACATAGTTCATGCCGAGGCGCATCATATTTCCGATTGGATCAGTTTCAATATTTCCAAAATCACAGGAAATGTAACTTGTGAAATGACTCGGTGCATCAGTTACGTGATTGATCTCTTCAACAACACCGTATGTTATTGAGTCTTGTTCATGCTCAACTTTAACAATATCAAATGGACTTAGTATTTCTTTTTTGTCAGTCCAAAAATAAAAATCGTCTATTGTAGAAGGGTACTTCTCTGTAGCAGATACCTTCCCGATTATTTTGGTGCTCATAATTAAAAGAGTTTATAGATTATTTCGTTATTAGCATAGTGTGATTTGCAGAATACTTCTGTGAGATATATAGGATAAAGATGGTTTGCCCATCGTGAATCATTCCCGAAACATACCGGGTACGCTTCCCTAATTATATTTGCACTTATTAAGTCAATAAGAGCAGTTCGGATTTGGTCGCTCTCGCTGTTAAGAACCATTTCGCATTTTACAATATCCGAAAAGTTCGTCTCTCTAAAATCGCTGTTACGCAAGCGTAAATACCAAACAGCAAAAAAGCCTCCAGAGTGTTGCGACTCGTAACGGTAAACTTTTGTTCGTTGAAAAGGTTTAAGCCCCGCTATGGTTTTAGATAGCTTATGTCCTTCAAAATCAGGAATTAATTCTGGGTCAAAAGATTTCGATACTCCCACAACATATTTATAATTAGAACGCAATAGATTCCACTTACTCATATCCATATTAGAAAATCGGGGATTATATTCAATAGAACCATCTTTAAGCAAGAAATTATCATCGTCTAAAAGATTATTCTCGCAAAGATCGTTTACTACTATTTGCTCCTCATCAGTCATTTCATTTTGAATTTTTGCGACAGCTCTACTTAGATATTTATTCTTACCTAGTTCTTCTGTAAAGCCATCGGTTTCATACAAAAACAAATCATGTAGTTGTATATTATGCTCGGCAAGATAAGGAAATGAAGACAGATGAGAATTTACATTTTCGCAATACAACTTACAAAAATTATTATTGTTGTTTTCATCATCAATATCAAAGTCGGTAGGCATTGATAGTACAATGCGATGATGTAATAAATAAGGTTTGAATGTTTCTCTATCCTTGCGTTCGCAGCACCCAACAATAATTTGACCAGCAACAATTGGAAAAATCTTTTTTCCAATTGCAATGTCATCAACCTTGTATGTTCTACGAGAACCATCTAAAAAGAATCGGAATATTGGTGTGCAACCTTGTATAAATGTAGGGTTAATAGTTACCGTATGTGTGCGTGTAGAATCAGTTTCAGCGAACACACTTTTCTTTGCTTCTGATACAGTTTTGTCGTCAAACGACAAAACGTCATTTATATTGTCATCTAACGAAACTTTTTTAGAGCCATAGCAAAAATATTTGCCAGCACTGTGTTGTTGAATAAACTCTAATATTTTACCCATAAATATTTTGAAGTCAGCATATTTAAGGCTACAAAAATAGTAATATTTTCCGGGTTCGGTCGTATTAATTGTAGATATTTGCCTCTTCTGAATTTAATTTTGTTATTTATAATATAAAGAATTGCCAATTGTATTCCTATCATGCAGAATCCTTTAAATATTAAAACAACAAAACCGATGCTTGACAAATCAAGAGCTACCGAGATATTTGGTAAACTATTTGGCTATATAGGGCTTGCTATTTTTCACGCCATATAAGTAGTGATTGCCAATACGTTGGAAATCCCATATCTTTAAGGTCAAGTAGATGGCAATCGGATTTGAGCAATTCCTTGATATTCTTTTTGAAGTCACTCCCTGGACTGACAATATCAAGGATATACACGATACAAGAAAGTGCAGCAAACAATTTGTTTGTGCGTATTTGTCCGATTGTTATTCTATCCATGAACGGATAAATAGTGTTATATGGCAATGTTACGCTAACCATAAAACGGCGATTCCAAGTTCGACTGTGATGAGTGCCACAATTGCGGAGATTGGAAATAGCGTGTAGCAAATTCTCTAATACAGCCACTTTCTTCCAACCGAATTGTTCAGTAATGTACTCCTTACGATTGTCCAGTTTTAATGATTGAAATAAGCGATTTAAAGTGGCAAACGATACTACTTCGAGTGCCATCCAACTTGGTAGAATTAGGGGGTGCCGTATTTTGACTTGTAATGTTTAATAAAATCTTCATAGCTAAAACCATACAAAGTTTCATCATCGTACTAATGACTATTACCTGTGCTTTCTACATACACTTGTACGATATTTGTGTGTACTGCCACTTCAATCTTTTCTATAGCATTGAAAATTAGAGAACGTAATCTGCGCTCAAAACAGTAAAGATCTATTACGTCTTTGATACGATGTTCACCGGATGCTTACATCTAATCTTTATCTATTCTTTAACTGTAATTTTGAACTCAAAATACTGATTTTTAAGATAGCCTGATAGAACAAAAAAAATCAATCAGGCTATCTTATTTTGTATACATTGGACAATGTAATTTTATAAATATACCTTAAATCTCCCCTAATTACATCATTTGGGTTTCTTTGTGAATTCTTTAAGTGATATTGTCGTAATGCCCAATCCTTTAGATTTTAATTGCAGTCCGTTATCGGATGTCAGTATTATAGGATTTGTTTGGTCATTTTTTAGTTTAAGTGCGACTGACAATATTTGGTTGTCTGGCGATTTAGGGTTGAAATCAACAGGAAGCAATGATACATCTGCTATTTCCATTGTCAGGTTTCTCGTATCATAGCAACGATTAATGTTTCGTATAGCATCTTGTACCGCTTTTTGCCCATCAGAATTCAAAGTTACTTTCAGTTTATCAAGTTCATCAATAACTTTTGCAGAAAGCGTCACTTGATACTGTTTGTCTATCTTTGAGATAATGTCAGGACAATTGACAAACACATTAGTATCTATTATATAGATATTGGTTTTGTCGATTTTGATTTCAACCATCTTTCGTTGAAACTTGGATAAATCAAGATGACCAACAACTTTTATTCCTTTAGGCTGGTTGTCATCTGCCAGTTTAGAAACAGTAGCTGTTTCTGTCATGTCAATCGGTTCCATCTGAGGAATCTCAGATAAAGTCAATGCTTCTAAATACGATTTTACATGTTTGTCGCAAATAGAATTATGGATATTTGCGTCTGCTATTATTATTGTAGAACAAGTGGCACGGCTGGTTGCGACATTAAATAGTGATTTGTTGAGAGACATTTGCATCATCGCATTCGGAATATAGTACAAACAATAATCGCATGTCATTCCCTGAATACGTTCTACTGTGTCAATCAAGACATTCTCTTTTGCTCCGAATTTGGTGATGAAGCAATTCTGAAGCATTCTGACAGATGTACGAAACTTAGACAAAACTGCGATTGACGCTTTGGAATTTTCTGAAAGAATTTCAGAAACAAGCTCAATAACATATTGACAACTGCTTAAATCTGCTTTTTCTCCAATAGGCATCGACAAAAGTTTCAAGTATGTTCCGCCTTTCTTGTCAATATATGGAAGGGCTGAATAATACTTTGATTCAAGATTTACAGGAATAAGCGGTTCATTGTAAAAAATACTAGTCAAAGATGCAGACTTTGGAAGTAAGCGATATGTTTTTGCTAACAAATAATATGGATATTTGAATTTGTCGCAAAGAGTATTGAAACCATTTGCTAACATTCCATAGTCGTTCCTTACCATTGTCTCTTCACTCAAAGAGACAATCGGTGGTAACTGGTTTTGGTCGCCAATCCAAACAGTCTTCTTGCCAAGTCGCTTGCAAGATGAGATCATGGCGAACAATGCCTGACTCGCCTCGTCCATAATGACATAATCGAAAGGCGGGTGGTTGGCTGTGGAAGCTTTAGCCCAGGCACTTGCCGTGTAGAAAGTCGTAAGTGTAAGTTTTCCTTTTACACTTGCAATATCTTTGCTGTCCAAAGGAATAAGGTTCTTACATGAACATACTTCATCGGATGAAACATTTGTCTTCATGATATTCTTATCTGAACGATGACCATCCAAAGCTTCTTTACTTGCTAATTCTATCAATGCTCTATTTGTTAGAGCTGTAACCAATACGCTTTTGTTTTCATTGAGCAGTTGATTGATAATATTTGCCATCATATAGGTCTTTCCTGTACCCGGAGGTCCTTGTACAATGACTTCGTCACAATTTTCTATTTCATTTTTTATAAATGCGGCAGTATCATCACTATTGATTGCCTTCGGTCCATTGTTGTTTCCGTTATCATCAAAGTCAAGGATTTTAGCGGCAGGCTCTTCTGTAGATGTGTTTGAAACGACATAAATAAGATTCTGATAATACTCCATTGGCGGCTCTTTCGGACCGAGTACAATAACACATCCTGCAAGATTGTTTTCTTTCAGATACTTTGCCATATCTATAGACATTCCATTGAATCCGCAAAGCAGAAAACCATTGTCGTCAGTCTTGCCTTGCCAAACACAATGCACTTCCGAAAATTCTATTTGGAATTTACGCAATTCTGCCCATGAAAGGTCTCCCCAGTGCCTCGGAAGACACTTGTTGCCATCAAGTAGCAACGCAGTAAAATATTCGTTTGTTCGAGGAATTCCTTTGTCCTTCTTGAATTTAAGAATGACCTGACCGGAACCTTTATATGCATCTTCTTGCGCAGGATCCTTTTCAAAACCAACTTTCATGAACTGCGCAACATAAATTTCATTCTCAGACAACAAAGCTATTGCCTTAGTGTTTAACACTCGTATATAGTTCTCACTAATCGCCTGTAATTCCCTGTCAAGAAACCTCTTATGCTGTTCTCTTGTGTAATACATAATTTACCAAATTTGATCATCAAACGAGAATGTTATTACTTTTCCTCCTTCCATTTTTTCATTTAAACCAAATCCTTTTATTTCGTCAGATGCTGAGTAATTAGGATTTGCTATGACAAAACAAGTCCGTTCGGATGTCAAAAATCTGTTCGCTAACTCTGCAAAGTTCTCCGGAGTAACTACTTTTGAGTCAAAAATCAGATTGACATCCTGGTTTTCTTCAAATAATTCTTTAAAAGAATAAGTCCTTACATTGTTGCCACATACGTTAATCAACAAATTTTCGGGATTTTCCATTAATTGAGCAAATGCATAAGGATTTAGGTGAATATATCCACCTCCAGAACTTGTAATTACTACGACTATTTTATGTCCGTTAAATAGTACACTCTTAACGACGCGTCCATCTGTTGAATAATTCCATTCAGAGCAATCGTAGCCATCTATATCATTCAGATAATTGTAAGCCTGTTCACAGGCTTCAAGGTTTACTTGTTTACGTTGTTCAGGTGGCAGATTCCCTCTATTGTATTTAATGCCGTGGTTCTCTACTTCTGAGTAGAAGTTTTGCTCAATGGCTTTTAAGCGTTCTATCTCTTGTTCAAGATAAGCTATTTTCTTGTCCTTTGCCTTGATTGTTTCTTCTGACACAGATATTTTACCTTTACGGCACAACTCCTGATAATCGTCTAAATCCAACCCCGATTTTCCTTCTCGTGCGATTTCGAAGAGTAAGTCATCAATATTGCACAAGCTGTTTACATACAAATTCTGCTTCACTCTATCATACCAATAGTTCCCTTCATTAAATATTGTCAATCTTCTTCCGTTATGTTCAAGATAGCGCAACATTTCTCCTTTGAAAAGATGTATTGATAGGCTATGATCAAGTTTCCATTGGGTGTATTCTGATGTATTCCATTCTTGAGAATTGCTACAGAGTATATCTATATCTAAACGTTCAATTATAGGGCTGTTTTTACGAGAATTTATATTTTGTAATACTTCTATTTGGTTCTCTCCAACAAAAGGATAATTCATCCTTTTTTCATTTGAAAAGAATGTCAAAGCAGCAAATACATCTGTATCTGATAAGTTTGACAAGAAATCCACACGCTTGTTCTCACAAAAAAGAATTCTAAAGCGTATTGCTTGACTGTTTTTATTTAGAACGCCATTTGTTGACAGCCATTTTCTCTTTTCTTCAGAGTTAGCCCAATTTTCTATGGTTTCAAGGACACATTCTTCTGTTAAAACAAAGTCATTCTTTAATGATTTATTATAAAAGTAACGTCCAATGTGATATGTAAATGGTGATGTCGCTATCGTAACTTCATTTTCATACAGAAAATCCATCAACTCCCTTACAAAATCATCAGATTCATCTTCTAAAACAATCTTAGGGACATATGCATTGTTCCAGTTTTTTATACTTCGTCTGAAATAAGTCGCAAATAAGTACTGTTGAGCATTACCAGAGCCATTTCTCCATTGGCTGAAATATGATAGAGGTATGTTCAGATGCTTATTTAATTCTTCATTGATGTCTGATATTGACTTTACCTTGGCATCAAAGAATTTATCTAACCCCTTCTTGTCATCAAATAATGATTTTATCTTCTCTATTGTTCCTGATTGATTTTGATATTGTGGCAACAATTTTGCCAACGACATTCTTGCTTTTTTTTCTGCGCCATTTTCATAATATTTACATATGACCTCATCTTTAACAGTGAATTCTGTTATACATATATTATTGTAAAATATCCTTTTTGAGAACTCTGAAGGTTGTTCAAAGTTTGTAAGAACCAACTGTAAGGTTTTATATGTAAACGAGTCTTTCGTATATACTTCACCGTCATGCAAATCAATTCTTGTCACTTTATTGACAAAATAGGTTTCAGTTTCTTTTCCTGAACCAACAATAACAGGCAAAAGGACTTCCAGATCTTCGTTGGAGTTATATCTGTCAATGAAATTCCTAATCTCCCTACCTTCAAGCGAATATCTCTTTATTATCTCAACTGGCGATACATCAATGTCATTTATATTAGGCCAAACAACTTTATCAAATTCATCATCGCTATTTATAAGGATTCCTTGCAGTTCCTCTAAACTCTCTTCCGAACAAATCATATAAGGATAAAGCCATTCAGGAGCATTATTTCTATAAGCCAACATTTCGCCAAGAGGTTTGGCTACTCCATACACATTCTTGAAAAGTTTAATTTTCGAGCATGTTCCTTCTGAAATACCATCAAAAGAAAGGAAAAGTTTAAACAACTCCAACTTGTCTTTCGCTGTCAATTGTATGTCTACATTAGCGTCAATTCTTCTATTTATCTGAGAGAAAACATCTTTTTCTGAGGGGAAGGAGAAATCAAATAGTATAGGACAGATATTCTCGTACACGTCAAATCCAATTTTCTGGAGAACATGCTTCATTGGCGCAGTCTTGTCTGTCAGAATGATAAAATTGTCCGCATCAAGTTCATTAAAAGACCAAATGTTCTCTCCGTCACTAAAACATGGCAGATTATTGATTATATCATTTGATAAATCAGGGAATTTCGATAGCCAGCTCAACAAACTGTTAAAATCATCTTCATTAAGTTCGTCATGGAGAGCTTTAATATCTATTTCCTTTTCTAATCGGTTTAGAATATACTCCTCTTTTATGCTCTCAATTCCCGAAAATAGGGATTTGTTCAAAATCTTTGCATCAAGGACAGATGAAACCAAACGCTTGCATGTCCCAAGGAGTTTATAAAAAGCCTCGTGACTAATATTGTCAGATAACCCACTTTTGTCTATAATGATGCTTTCTTGTTTAGCAAACTCTCCATCTTCGTTTAATATGAATGCCTTATTTGAAATCGCAGATAAGTATGCCTCATTGAAACTTTTGGCTAACAGACTAGTATCTGAGGAACTTTCATCAAACTTCTTGTAAGGAAGAATATTTAGAGCGTTTCTATCATTTTGTTTAGACAAATATATGCTCCAATCGACTATTTTCTCTGCCAACACCTTAAATAGATAAAGATTCCAAGCACTATCTCCTAATACTCGTTGGCGTGGAGGGTCGAGAATAAAGTTGGCGTTGATGTAAAATGGAAAAACAAAGTCTTTGACTAATGTTGGCAAGAACGCGAATATGGAGATATTGTTGTTTTCAAGAACAGATATTGAACCATCTTCATTCACAGGTATGGCAAATGACAATTCAGTTGAACTACTAATGGCAATTTTCATAGGGATATTCTCTATTTGCTCACCCTCTAAATCAACGAACAAAGCTTTGAGAATGTTTCCAGAGTCTTCTCGTTCTTCTATTTTAATTCTAATTGGAAGATTTTCTTTCTCAAAAATCTCATTTGAAACACCAGCAGCGAAATCAAAACGTTCATAACGCTCTACTTTATTCTGCGCAAACGAGTTTTTTATAGTAATAATACCTTCATTTATTTCTCGGCTAATCGTACGTGTGTTGAACCTTATTCTATCTGTTTTACGTAGGAAAAGCATGAATTTGGGATCATCCACAATAGAATCTATAGCCGATTCATAACCTCCTGTTCCTTGAATGTTCTTTTCTCCCAATCGTAATGCAATGGAGACATTCGACTTCATAAATGATTTTCCGAATTCAGGAGGGAACTCATTAACATGAATTGGTTCCAATTGCCAGGGTATGTCGTTAACACCGTCAAAATTGCCTCTTACGGAAGAATACATACTAAAGAATCGTTCCTTTGCTTTTTCCGTGTCTAAAAATGGATTATTCAAATAAAAGCCATCAAATGTTCGAAATCGTTCATCTTCCTTATCAAACTTGAAATGGTAACCATTAGTACAAATATACACTTGCTTGGAATCCGTAAAAACGGATTTGAAACCAATGCCTTTATAGCCAGTTTTATTCTCATTGGCTTTTTTCGTTCCTACCGCTGCAGACGTTATTGCTTCAAAGTCATATTTATCAAAGCTGAAACCGTCATGACAAAACACAAGATAATCCCCTGTCGTAAATGAGTTAATGGAAACACCGTCTTTTTGAGGAGCTGCATCATCTGCGTTTTGTATAAGCTCAAAAAACATTCGTTCTTTTGAGGAATACATATTTTTACCTATTTCTTTTAGCAGATGAGCATCTCTTCTGTTTGAAGTTGGGTTGGTTGTATTCCTTTGGAATGCTTCACTAATATCCTTGTCGTAAGGATTCTCAACCTCCTTAATTATTTTGCATTGGAATTGGAAAAGTTGGTTACGCTCAATTCTAATATTTTTCTGAGGAAGATTTATCAATTTGATTTTATAATATTTGCCAGCATCAACATTGTCGGCATTCACCACAATTGCCCGAAGATTATAACCATAGAAAGGATCAACTAAAAGTTTACCTTCAATCTCTCCGCAAGAATAAAGTTCCTCAATAAAAGTGTATTTGCCATAATTCCTGGCAATACCAATAAAATCCGTTGTAGGTACATTTGCCAAATCCAACAATCCCATTAAATCAAGATTGTACAAAGTTTCATCATAAGGCTGAGGATTTAATTGCTTTATTCCAAAGGTTAATTTGTCTTGATTGTCTGCAAGATAAACCACATTTACAATCTGCCCTACATACAAAATGTCCTCTATTTCTTCAATATCATTCCAACTCACAGAGTCTTTCTCGATATATCCTTCATATTCTCCAAGTTTAATTTTGGCATGCTTCCTTTGAATATCAATAATTTCTGCTTCATAGACATATCCACGCTGACTGATAGAATTAAATGCGTTAACCATTTTCTGGTTTTTAATCTGATTCCTAATCTTATCTACGAGTCGGACACTACACTCAACAGTATGATGCTCATCTTTATGCCCACTGATAGCAACATCTATACATTCTCCAATAGATAAGCTCCTCTCGGAAAATTGAATGGCAAGTTCTTCGGAAAGATATGTTTTATAAACAAATGCTTTGACTATATCATCAATATCTAACATTAGACCAGTGTCACTTATTGAAAGGATAGAAGCTGATACAATATCTTTCACTTTGTATTTTCCCTTAATTGAATTCCATATATCTGATTCTTTTGCTGAAGCAAATGTATATTTCAACTTTTCAAAATCATTTAACAAGACTAACTTTATCGAAGCGTAAAACTTGAAATGGTCATCTATTGATTTTACGAAATAGTCGCGAAGATTTTTTTTAAGAATTCTGCAAGCAAATCCGACATCAACAGTAATGAAGTTATCTTCAATATCTATTATAAAGCCATTAAGAATGTCTCCAGCTTTGGCATTTGAAACAAGCCTCTTGCGAGAGACCGATAGCGTTTTCTTGTAAGTGTCTATTTCTGTAATAATGAAAGAAAAGTCATTACCTACAAACTTCTCAGGCTCTTCATTCCTCCAATAACTTAGTTCTCCAATAGACATTTTGGCACTGATTCCATCAATATCTACTGTAAAACCAAAGTATTGACTATAATTTATAATCGTACCTATAACGCTTCTACGGTTTCGATAACAAGCGTACAGATTTTTCCATCTCTGTACTTCAGTAATATTATCGGAAAAATTTCTTTTCCTCATATAATCATAATCTTAAATTCATAATATGCTATCGTCTCTCAGTGATTCCCAATAAGATTGCAGCCGATCTTTTATCAATAGGCCAACAGTCTGAAACTCTATGATTTCCGAGTATTTTATTTTCCGCAGAAAACCTTTCCAGAAAGATTGGCGGTCTTTTGATGCGAAAAACTCTTCAGTGAATAAGGGATGATTTTCCCGATAGCCTGTTCCTCTGTTTGCAAAAGTGAATCTAATGGCTTCCGGCAGAATTTCATCGTCCACCTTATCTGTCACCAGAATGCGATAGACATCGAAAAAATCTTTCATGCGGCTATTGGCCAGAGAAAGTACTATCATGGCATGAAATTTTTCCGCAACGACAGTTTCCAATGAATAAGCTTTTATCTCCGCTTGTGGTACGGTATCAATCAAAGCAGGGAAAGCCAGTTCTTGAGGTGCTGGCGTAACGACATCACCAAAACCTATATCCATAGATACGCGCTGACGGGCAGTATCAAGGTGAGCAACGACTGAAACCCGAACTCCGTGATATTCCTTGTTTACCGTTATATCCTCCGCTTCTACCGTATCAGCGTCATAACTGGAACCGTCAGGAACACAGTCAACATTGCATATTTCTTTGATAATGCGTTTGATGTTCTCTTTGTCATTATTGATACGGGTCGCCATAAAGTCTATATCCAAGGTCGGCCGGGCTTCAAAGCGGTCGTGAGCGTAAAGCAATGCACCGCCCTTCAGGATAAAACGTTCACGGTAGTTACTGATAGAAAGACGATAAAGCAACCGTTCCTGCATATAACGGGAAATCATCATTTGCGGATTGTAGTGTTCCGCTTTTGACAAATTAAGCAGCCGTTCCTTAACCGATTTTCCGGAGTTCGTATATGTCTTGCCCATTATAGTATGAATTTTATCAGTTCATCAATCTTTTTACCCACACGCAGCTGCGATGCGTATTCATAAAGGCGGGTAATATCACGGTCTTTGCGTGACAGATAGTTATTGAATATTTCGGAACTTACGTCCAAACCTATCTTATTCCGATATTTGATGGCATCGCAGACCGATTTTTCCAGATCATATACTTTAACTTTAAAACCGTCAATTTCCACTTCCACAATTCCAAGTCCGTAAGCCTTTTGTGTCATAAAACTAAGCTCAATAGGTGGAAACACAGGAAGCGTAACACGGCGTGTACGTTCTACTGCAATGTGGTATGCCTGCGGAATTTGAGTCGTAAGTTCGTGGTACGACCATGCGGAATATAGGCACAACACACCGCCCGGTACCAATGTCTCAACATCAATCATCTGTTTGGCCAGCCCATTGTTGAGTGCATACACGCCTCGCCGCACCCGTACAATTCGTCCGGTTCTCGTACCATACAATAGTTGGTTATAGAGCGATACCTTTTTGGCTTCAGCAGACGATATATAGCCGCCATTGTGGGTTATGTATTCCGTTATATTCATTTCAATCCTCTTATCAATCAATCGCAAAGTTACCACAAATTTCTAAATATGCAGTATATTTGATGTAATAATTGTGATTAAACTTTGATTATCTACCGTCTCATGATTCAGCCCATTACTAAACTTTCCATTATTCATTGATAAGCCTGATAGAATTATGACAGTATCATTATGAGGTCGTTTCAGCCGTACCCCACCGTGGGGTATCATACCAACACCTAGAAATGTAATATTTCTTATTAGGCTGTGTAGCGAAATGATGATAAGAGCAAATTGCGGTAGTTTGTGATTACTTTGGGATACCGACAACAAATGGGAACTTTGCGGTATCAAATTAAAGATAAAACCCAGTACTTACATTAAGTATCAGGCTGATATATAGATATTATCAGTTCAAGCGTGGAACTGCAATGCCACGTCTTTGTTGAAGGTCGTAGGAAAACCCTAATGAGCAGATGTAGTAATAGCAGCCCACGCTATAGCGTGAGAACCACTATGCCATCCTTGCTCATTTTGAAAATTTCCTACGTTTTCAACAACAAGATAAGCATAACGCTTCTTTCTTTTCTAATATGTCTTGGACGGAGTTTCCCCAATCCAAACACAAAAGTAATGAAAAGTTGTGATAATCACTTATGTTGCAACAGATTTATTTGCTCACTGTTTAAAATCGGAATTCTACAGTTTCATCCCTCTGCTTTTCCTTTGCGGTTGTATAGGTCGGTGTATGCTCTGCCGTAGCTTGTCGAATTGCTCTTTGAACCACTCGGCAATGGGCTTTCGGTCAATGGCAAGAACCAGTTTCGTCCCGTCCGTCGGGTCTTTCAGCACTTGAAACCCTGCCTTTTCGGTTTTGAACTTCCGCTTGTGTTCCTCCGAATAGAGTTCCCCTTCATATTCCAACTGCTTTCCCTTGACGAGCGTTGCCGTCTGCCTTTCATCGAACCCGACAAGGCGGCATAGGTTTTCGATACGGAGCATTTCACGGAAATAGGGAAACCATGCCGCCGCCCTTGCGATTACCGTTTTCAGAAACGATATTTCCTGCTTGTGCCTTGTGTCCTTGTCGGCTATCTCCCTGCCGTGCTTTTGCTGCATTTCCCGTATCTCCCTGCTGTGGTCTGCCTGCATGGTCTGTATCCTATCTTGCAGGGCTTCGATGGTTTCCTCGTGGTCGGCTACCTCCTTATGCAGGGCGGTGTTCTCCCTTTCCAGCGTCTTGACCTTGTTACTGCCGAAAAGAGAACCGACGCTCTCGGCGATGTTGGCGGCTGCGGTGGTTGCCGCCCCTTTCAGCTTCTCGGTCTGTATTTCTTTTTTCGCCCGTCTTAGTTCCTCCTGTGCCGTTTCTTTCTGCTGCTGCAAATCCACCACTTCCGCTTTGAGGTCGTCGGAGAGTTTCTGTATATCCCGATAATACTGCTGCGTGGACTTGTGGCGAGCTTTCGAGCCGTCTATGCCCCTTTGCAGCCCGTATTTCGCCATCGCCACGGCATAGGTATCTTGGTAGGACTTCAATTTCAGCCGTGTCATAATATCGTCTGCGCACAGCCTCACGGTGTCGGTCGGCTTCTTGCGGTATCGCTTCTTCGTCTGTTCCTCCCTTTTCCTGCGCTTGCGCTCTCCCTTGACGATGGGGACGAGTGTAACGTGTATGTGCGGCGTTTCCTCGTCCCTGTGCAGGTGAGCCGCCACGATGTTCTCCTTTCCGAACGTGTCGGCGAAGTATTTCAGATTGTCGGCGCACCACTCGTCCAAACGCCCCTCTTCCTCTATCCGCTTCATGTCCTCGTGCGTTCCCGATACGTTGATGCGGATTGCCCGTACTTGGTTGCTTCCGATTTTGCGTGTCAGCCCCGCTTCTTCTAATCTCTGCTGTATAGCCGCCGAACGGTCTTTCACCCCGTCGGGGTATTCGATGAGCCTGCGGTTTAGGTGCGTGCGTGTGGGGTCGGCGTTCTTCGGTATGATGAAACGCTCGATATGTGCGGTCGTTCCGCTGTCGCTGCCGTGCGCCTTTTCCATGTGTAAAACTACGAAACCCATATATTCTTCCTTTCTTT
>ERZ773104.547-NODE-547-length-58517-cov-7.464165_pt1 | contig 58517 bp, 47 predicted proteins | sample MGYA00511920_ERZ773104 | MGnify/ENA primary metagenome ERZ773104 (study PRJEB29015, sample SAMEA2737857) | human gut metagenome | biome: human gut; feature: human-associated habitat; material: faeces | place: China | collected 2012 ... | reverse complement strand
CGTAACGGGACTGGTACAGTTTTTCTTTCAGCCATCGTTTTTCCTCCGGGGAAATGGGGGTAGTCCTGGGCTTGCCGCAGCCGCGGGATGCTGTGGATTTTATGTTCAAATGGGCATCACCTCCTTCCTGATTCTCCATTCAGCGCTCCTGCTCCTTCGGCTTGTACGGCACGGCCTCAATGGTTTCGCCAACCCGGAAGAACCGTTCCGGGTTGCGGTATTTTTCCAGATACCGCTTTTGCTGCTCCGTGGAAAGGCTGCCGAAGGATTCGCCGCTGCAATCGCAGATGAAAAAAGTCCCCGCTATAATGTCGATAATCTCCCCGGTATCCTCATCCCGGATGGCCCGATTCAGGGGCAGACCATTGATTTTGCCTTCCTCGTTACAGACAATGCAGACCTGCTCCGCAAAGGGATAATAGGCTTCAATGCTTCCGCCAACCGTCCTTTGCAGGGCTTCCAGAGATGCCCCAATCTCCGCGGTGCGGGTCTGCTTTCCAGGCTCCACCAGCACTACCCGAATGGTCTTTTCCTGGGCTTTGTCCACAGCCTGCTCCGGGTGAAACGGCACCTCCTTAAAGCCTACGCTGTCACAGAAGTAGCAGCCGGGGGTGATGCTGGCGGCATCCTCCACCTCTACAATATCGGAGACAAACAGGCTGCGTCCCCGGAAGCCCTCCGGGCGGCTGTTGTTGAACAGGACAAACACATCCTCTAAATTGCGGCACTTCACCGTTCCCGCAAATACCTTGTTGTAGACGGAAGCCTCCGGTTCATGGGCGTGCAGCACCTGCCGGGTTCTCGCCAGATTCAGAAACCGAAGACGCTTAGTATCCCGCTCCGGGTCGATTTGATAAAGGTTGATTTTCAACGGCTGAATTCCTCCTTTCGCTTGATCTCAACCCGAATTTTGAGCTAGTCGTTTACATCCTTTCCTACACGGGGCGGCTCGTCCCAGATCTGGTATCTGTTTCGCAGGCCGCCGACGATTCCGGCGACGGCTCCTCGCCCAATGGCGTCATTGTCCAGGTGGAGCCGCAGCGTCTGGATTTCCGGGTGATCTGCCAGATACCGGGACAGTGCCACCGGCACCACGTTCTCCCGCTTGGTGACGAACACCCCCGCCAGGGACAGCAGATGGTCTTCATGCCAGTTTTTGCCCTCGAACAGCTCTAGGGTGGCGTAGCTTAAAGCGTCGATGGCGGATTCAAAAACATGGACGGTCTGACTGTTTCCGGGAATGGAGAAGGAATAGTGCTTGTCGCTGCCAGACAATTCCCCCTTGTAGTCCCCAACGGTTCCCCGAACATTGCCGTATCGGGGAACGCCTTCCTTGTCATAGCCCAGGAACACGGCACTGTGGTATTTCCGGGATTCAAAGAGAAGGTCGTTTTCCAGGCAGTAGCGGAGAATAACATCGTGGATACCTCGGCCTTTCAGGTAGCGGATGACCGTATCGGCGTTGTCGTTCCGCTCCGGGAGCAAAAGCCGCTTGGCTTCCTGCTTTGGAGCCGGTGTGGGGATTGCCTTTGGCAGTGGCTTCCCCTGAATGGTTTCCATGGCCTCCAAAAAGGAACAGCCCCTGACCTTTACAAGATAGTCAAGGGCTGTTTTGCCGCCAATTTGTCGAGAGAACCAATGCCATTTCCCGTTGCTGATTTTCAGAGAATCATGCTCTTTGGTGCAGTAGGTATCGCCGGACACTTTTACAAGCTGGTCCGGCTCATAAATTTGAAGGTAGGCCAGCAGGTCCAGCTGTTTGGCCTGCTGAATTTCCTCCGGGGTAAAATACGCCATTGCTACCGCGCCTCCCGGTTCGCCTTTGCTTTTTCTGCCTGAATGACCGTATTGGCACGGTCTTCAATGGCGGACTGCACCTCCTCCATGTGGGAACTTTCCATCTTTTCCCAGGTGCGAAAAACATCCTCCAGCGGAGAGCGGGATTTTAACAGGACTTGGCACTGCTTGTCCGTCAGGTCGTTGTATTCCAGGGACAACACAATATCTTTTTTGTTAGTGCATTCATAGGCATTGTGCAGAATCTCCTCTGGGGGCAGCGTCAGAAGATACTGCCGGTAGCGTTCCTGCTCCGCAAACATCTTTTGATAGAGCAGGGTGTTTAATTCCTCGTTTGTGATAAAAATCAACTTCCTTTCTGCTTTGGGTATAGAAAAAGCATCTGCCGATTTTGATACAGCAGATGCTTTTTAATTTGTGGATTACTTGTAGAGTTTCAAAAGAATGCTGTTGATATCCTCGGTGGGCGTTCCCTCTGCAATGAGCTTATTGCGGAATTGAAGAAGCGCATATTTAGCAAGACGAAGCTCCCGGTCACTAAGGATTACATAATACATTTTCTCTTTGCGGAATAACATAATGGTCAACTCCTTTGCGTTTTCTTCCATTGTAATATACATTGTAAGAAATCGCAAACATGCCGTCCATGTATCCCTTCAAATACTTAGCGGGAATCTTCCCTCGTAGGGCGTTCCCGTTTTTTGAGCTTTTTGAACGCGAAATCAATAATTCTTGCTCTGCGCTCAGAAAGAAGCACTCCATAAAACTCCTTCTGCAAATCAGAGATGGCTGGGGTCTCAGCTATGATTTTCTTGATTTTGTCCATATCAATTTTGGGCGCGATACGTTTCAACGCTTGATTGCAGTCCTCGTTTTGTAAAGAGGATATAAAATCAAAATAATTGAGCTTTCTTCCGTTTTGGGCGATGGTGGACAGGGGCTGATTGAAAATACGCTGGTTAAGTGCGTTTTTATCAGAAAGCACCTCACGCATGATCTTCTCATCTGCCTGGGGGAACAAGCTACTGCCGCAGTCGAACACAGGGGCAAGGCTCATTTCGTCTGTCTGCGTATTGTATAGGAAGCCCCAGTTTCCGTTATGCCGGTCCCAGTTTCCAATCAGCGCATCCACAATGAACATATCCCAGAACCGCTCTTTTAACAATCGTCCATCCATTGCGGTCTGTTGGTCGAAGGTGTCCTGAATGTCCGCCAGTTCCGTTCCATACCCATTTCGTACAGAATCCACAATTTGGTTTTTCAGGGAAGCGAAATCCTGAAGGACAATGCCTGGAGAGGTGAAATCTTTGCAGGCAACAACAACCTTTTCAACTCCCTTTGGTGTGCGATATGTGCCCAACAAAACCTCCTGTACGGGGATATCAACACTTTCAAATATTTTGCAGCCCAGATACTCGGAGATACAGCTGTTGGTATAGCTAAGCACAGGATTCCTGGTGGGGAGTGCCGGGAATTTCAGCATATAAATACTGCCGTCATAGACCACGGAAATTTTGCTGCCGTTGGCTCCGGCGTAAGTTTTTCTACGGACGGGAAGGTCTGTAAAATCGATCAATCCAATGCACCTGGCCTTTCAAGATAGAGATATTTTTCACGCAGATACCAGGCTTGGTCCTCTGTGATTAGATTCCCAACTTCCGCGCTATTAATATCGCTCTGTAAATTGCAATAATCGCAGTCCCAATCGCAGTATTCTCCGGCATCCTTCTTTTTCCACGCAAGCACCATCTTTTGAATGGATTCCGTCAAATAGGGTGGAAGGCCTTTTTCCAGATACCCCCGATCCACCGGCTTTCCGGTGACTGCGTCATACTCCTGATGATCCATTTCCATGATTTCCTCCATACTGCATCCCAGTGCCGATGCCAATGCCCGAACGGTTCCGGCAGAACATTTTTCGAGAGAACTCTTCCCGGAACAAATATCCAGAATCGTAGTCTTTGGGATCCCGCTCATTTGCGACAGGCGGTATTTGGTGATGCCATTCACATCCAAGAAGTTTTGAATACTCATTTTGACCACCTCCGTTACAAAAACATTATATCGGTATACCGACCTTGTGTCAATATCGCATCTGTGATTTACCGTTCCCACCCACGGGATTCCCGCTGGGGCTGTGGTTCGTCTCCATCCTGGACGCCGTCCACAATCTCATTTTCCCGCTTGTCCATGTTCAGCAGAATATTCAGCTGATCCAGCCGGGCGGATTTCTCTTTCAGTTCCTCCTCTCTGGGGAAGGGCTTTTCTACCTCCTGCTTGGCAATCTCCACCTGGATTTCTAGATTTTTCAGCTTCTCCTTGTAGTCCAACTGCCGTGTGGGCATACTTTCCAGAAGGTTATCCATACGCTGAATGTTGCCAAACACATCCGTTCCAAGACCAACTTTGTAGGTCAGCGTACCCTGCATGGAGATTTTGAACAGCTTTTCAAAGCTGTCAAAGCAGAGTGTCAGTTTCAATCCCCGGTAAGAACCAAGGGGGACCGGGTCGGTACTGGTCAGGGCATTGCAGGCCTCCAGAATTGCCGTTCCGGCAGCTTTCTTTTCGGTGTAGGTTTGCCCGCCTATCACCATGGGGCAGAATCCATCCGCATTGGGCTGGGTTTTGTCTTTCAGCAGGGCCATGTCCGCTTCCAGACCGTCGATCCACTGGTGCATGGAAGCGATCTCGTTGGGGAACTTCCGAATAAGCTGATCTTCCAAGGCATACCGCTGGCTCATATGGTTCGAGCGCAGGAGCTTCAGCTTCTGCACCTCTATATCCAGGTCCATTTTCTCCTTGATATGGGGATTGCCGGAACACAGTGCCTTGATTTCGGCGTAGCTCAAAGCGGTTTCGTCAATGTCCTCCGCACTGCGCACCGGGGATTTGGAGGTCATGATCTGACCGATAAATTTCTGTTTCCCCTCCACCAGCTGATACAGGTAGCTGTCAAAGGTGTTTTCCGTCACATAGGTGTAGATGTCTACCTTGGAATTCTCATTACCCTGACGGATAATACGTCCCTCCCGCTGCTGCAAATCCGAGGGCCGCCAGGGACAATCCATATGGTGCAAGGCAATGAGCTTCCGCTGCGCGTTGGTCCCGGCCCCCATTTTCTGGGTGGAACCAATTAAAACACGCACTTCGCCGGAGCGCACCTTTCCAAACAGCTCCTTTTTGGCGGCTTCTGTTTTGGCGTTGTGGATGTAGGCGATCTCGGATTCCGGGATGCCTTTGTCCAGCAGCTTCTTTTTCAGATCGTCATACACATTGAACTGCCCATCGTTGTGGGGTGTGGACAGGTCAACAAAAACCATCTGCGTGGACTTTTGCGCTGCCGTCCTCTCCCAGATGTTGTACACATTTTCCGCACAGACAGCAACCTTTCCCGTATCGCTGTCCGGCAGCATGGGATTGATCAACCGCTGATCCAGTGCCAGCTTCCGGCCATCGTTAGTAATGACCAGCATGTTGTCCTCATTGGAATCCACCTGCTTATTGCGCACCTTTTCCGCTCGCTGGGATAGGCTGGCCACGATCTCCTTTTGCTGCTCCGAGGGCTTCAGCACCACGTTGTGGTATTCCGCCTCCGGCACCGGCAGCTTCAGCATATCCGCCGTCTGAATATCCGCAATTTCCTTGAACATGGACATCAGTTCCGGGAGGTTGTAGAACTTGGCAAAACGGGTCTTGGCCCGGTAGCCGGTACCCTCCGGAGCCAGTTCAATGGCGGTGACAGTCTCTCCAAAGGTGGAGGCCCAGGCATCAAAATGAAGCAGGTCATTCTCTTTCAGGGCGTTGTATTGCAGATATTTCTGCATGGTATAAAGCTCCACCATGGAGTTGCTGATTGGCGTGCCGGTGGCAAATACCACGCCCCGGCCTCCGGTCAGCTCATCTAAGTAGCGGCACTTCATATAGAGGTCACTGGACTTCTGAGCTTCCGTCTGGGAGATACCGGCCACATTGCGCATTTTCGTAAATGCGGCGAGATTTTTGAACATATGGGCCTCGTCCACGAAAATCCGGTCAACACCCAGCTCCTCAAAAGTAATGACATCATCCTTCCGGCTCTGGTCATTGAGTTTTTCCAATCTCTGCTGAATGCTTTTTCGGCTGCGTTCCATCTGCTTCACGGAAAAATTGTCGCCGTTGTTGCGCTTCAGTTCCCGAATGCCGTCCAGAATTTCCTGCTTCTGCTGCTCCAAAATGAACTTTTGCCGCTCCTGGGACATGGGGATCTTTTCAAACTGGCTGTGGCCGATGATGATGGCATCGTAGTCGCCGGTGGCGATCCGGGAGCAGAACCGTTTTCGGTTTTTGGTTTCAAAATCCTTTTTCGTGGCAACCAGAATATTGGCGGCGGGGTAGAGCTGTAAGTATTCTGCGGCCCACTGCTCGGTCAGATGATTCGGCACCACAAACAGACTTTTTTGACACAATCCCAGCCGCTTACTCTCCTGGGCTGCTGCCACCATTTCAAAGGTTTTGCCCGCACCAACGACATGGGCAAGCAATGTATTCCCACCGTAAAGAATGTGGGCAATGGCATTTACCTGGTGAGGCCGCAGGGTGATTTCCGGGTTAATCCCTACGAAATTCAAGTGGCTCCCGTCGTACTCTCTGGGACGGATGCTGTTGAACTTCTCATTGTAGAGCGCCGTCAGCCGCTCCCGGCGTTTTGGGTCAGCCCAAATCCAGTCTGTAAATTCCTGCTTAATCTGCTCCTGCTTTCCCTGGGCAATGGCGGTCTGCTTCGTGTTGAGGATGGCCACCTTTTTACCGGAGTCATCATATTCATAGTCGAAAATCCGTACATCCCGCAGATTCAGGGTTTCCTCAATGATTTTGTAGGCGTTGATGCGTTCCGTACCAAAGGTGTTCTCGGAGCGGACATTCCCTCGGTCCAGACTTTTTCCGTCAATGTTCCACTCGCCGGTGTAGGTGCTGTAATGCACCTTGATGTTCCGCCTCTGGTAGTAAGGCGTTCGCAGAAGCTCAAAGGTAAAATCCCGCACGACCTCGGTTGGCAGCCAGGCAGCACCCAGCCGGACAGAAATCTCACTGGCCGTCAGGTCAACGGGCTGCACCGCTTCCAGGGACTGTACATTGACGGTATACCCTTCATCTGTCTCGGCAAACGCCCTGGCGGTGCGCAGCTTTTCCCGGACATTGCCGGAAAGGTATTCATCCGCGGGCAAATATTTATGGGCAACATCCTCATTTCCGTCATGCTCTGGGTTCAGGAAAATAACGCCTTTCAGATCAGAGAGAATTTTTTCCTCGCTCTTGTGGGTCAGCTCCATCATGTAGGGCATATCTACTTTTGCTTTTTCAGCCAGTGACAGGGCCAGGGCTTCCGAGGCGGTATCTACGGAAGTTACAGAAATCTTCTGCCGGATAGTCCGTTTGGAGAACATATCCGCTTTCCGCAGGAAATTGCCCTCACTGTCCCGCACCTCCAGGGAGGACAGAAGATAGTAGGCGTTGTCGGTAGAAAAAGCGGAGCTGTTGGCACGGCTGTTGATCCGACCATACTTCTCTACAAAGCTGTCGTAGAGGGTATTTAAGGTTGCCTGCTCTGCCTGGATCATGGTCTCCGGGTAGTCCTCGGTCTGGTACTCAATGAGCTTTCGCACACAGTCCCGGATGCCGATAAGCCCACGGATGCGCTGCTCGGCGGTGGCCGATACAGATACCGGATTCATCCGGCTGTTTTCCCGGAAATACAGCTTTCCGTCCACAACGGCGAAACTAAAATTCCGTACACTGGGGTCAGCAGGCAGGGAATCTGCTTCTTTGGTGGGTAGATCGTCCAGATCCACATTCTGGATTTCACCATGGATATTGCGGATGGCAACGGACAACAGCTGCTCTAACGACTTCCCTTCCAGCGCAATACAGGCAGTTTCCATGCCATAGGGGCCGGACACTTCCTGCATTTGCCCCAGAACCATTTCCGGGTGGGAGACAAAGTAGCCATTCATTTTCAACCCCTTTTCATCGGTGCCCAGATGTACCCAGTCCGGCTCCAGGTCGGTCATACCGCTGCGCTTTTGCAGGAACAGAATGTCGGAAGTGACCTCTGTACTGGCAGCGGCCTTGAACGTATCATTGGGCAGTCGGATGGCACCGAGAAGGTCCGCCCTCTGGGCAATGTACTTTCGCACAGAAGGATTTTCCTTGTCCATGGTGCCCTTGCTGGTAATGAAGGCTACCACGCCGCCGGGGCGCACCTTGTCCAAGGCACGGGCAAAGAAATAATCGTGGATCAGAAAATTGTACTTGTCGTACTTCTTATCCGGCACTTTGAACTGCCCAAAAGGCACATTGCCAATGGCCACATCAAAGAAGCTGTCCGGCAGATCGGTTTTCTCAAAGCCCTGTACCGCAATGCTGTTCTTCTGGTACAGCTGCTGGGCAATACGCCCGGAAATGCTGTCCAGCTCCACGCCGTACATTTTGGAATTTTCCATATTCTCCGGCAGCAGACCCATAAAATTTCCCACGCCGCAGCTGGGTTCCAGAATATTGCCGGTCTGGAATCCCAGATTGGCAAGGCCCTGGTACATGGCCCGGATCACCACAGGCGGGGTGTAGAACGCCGTCAGGGTGGATTCCCGAGCGGCAGTGTATTCATCCTCTGATAGCAGGGCTTTCAGCTCGGCATAATGGGCGTTGGTTTCCTCAAAGAACTGGGGCAGACCGCCCCAGCCTACATATTCAGCAAGGATATCCTGTTCATCTGGCGTGGCCAGCCGATTTTCAGATTCCAGCTTGTGCAGCAGTTCTATGGCATGAACATTGTGGTAGAAACGCTCAATAGGGACACCTGCACCCAGATCATTTGTGCGGATGTGATAGTTTCTGCGCGCATCTGCGGAGATTTCGGGATGGAGCGTATGGGGCCGATTCTGCGGATGCTGGGTGGTAGGCAAAGTGGGAAACGGCTCTGCTGCACCCACATCTGTCATAACCTGACGAATAAAGGGTGTGTTATTTAGGGCCTCCGGGTCAACCAGTTTCCCATCCACGATTCCGCTCTTAGCCAATTCTTCCCGAACCTGTTGGGGGTCAATGTCATCAAAGGAATCTTCCTCTACGTCCGGTGCGGAATCATCAATTTCCACTGCCTGGGGATGGTAGCCCCGCATTTCCTTGGCAGCTTCTTCCAGCGTATCATAGGGGCCGTCCACATATCTGGCGGCCCCGTTTACTACATTGTAATGATTATAATAGAAGCCATTCACATGACACTGTATCTGGATTTCTTCGCCGCTTTCGGTAAAACGCTGAACGACCTTATTGCGGATACCGTGGAGGGCGACTTTCGCAAGCTGTTCTTCGGAGAAGGCTACCAATTCGTCAAAATCCGGATCAGCAAGCTCCTGCTCGGTCAGTTCTTTCAGCGAGTCATACTTTCGGGAATCCACGATGATGCCGTCAATAGACCGGTCCAGCCTGAAATCCACCAGGTCAACGCTGACCTGAACGGGAACTTCTTCGTCCGTAATGGTGGTGTAGGCAATATCGACTTTACGCAGGTCGGAGAAATCCGGTTTGCTGTCATATTCTTCAGCGCAGAATGCCGTTATCAGCGTTTTGGCCTTTTCCAAATCCTCGTTGACTGCCGGATTTGGCTGCGTGGGGTCTGGCAGCGGACGGAGGGTATACGCCCTTCCAAACACGGAGAATGTACCTGTTCGGTAGGCTTCCATAGCCTCCATGCCTCGCTTCCGGGTTTCAAAGGAACGGTCATTGAGCTGTGTTGCATCCATGAGGGGCTTCATCATGGTGTTATAGATGGTATTGACCTGCTCTGGATTGGAAAGTTGCTCCTGGATCTCCGTAACGCCCTCCCAATAATCAAAATCACTTCTGGGGGTGGGCCGCTGAAAACCGTCTGGGGTATTGGAAAAGAACGACATGATCCGTCTGGCAAGTTGGTTGATCTCATAGTCAGCCATTTTATCCGCATCACTGGGATACAGATAAGTGCCGGAGGAAATCATATTGGCCACCCATTTGGTAACGGCAGGCCATTTCATGTTCAGCTGAGCATAAGGGGCAGTTAAATCTCCATGGCTAAAGGAAAATCCGGCAGAGGTATAGGTTTTGTTGTCATTTCCGCCGTGGTAGCCGCTGTATTCCCCGTGCTGCCGTTTCAGAAACTGTTCCCGCTCTTTCGTGTCCGTGTTTTGGCTGAAAAAGGAGAATACATCCAGCCGGGACCGGAATTCACGCTCATGCCCACGCAGTGCCTGGTTGATCTCATCATCGGAAATGAAATACCGCCGCAGAGGGTTAAATCCTTCCACGGCGGTGAATGTCAGAGGTATTCGCTGCAAATCTTCCAGCTTTTGCAGCAGTTCGGCAGGGTTATACAGGCGGCTTACCATAAGGCTGCGATCATTGGCATGGGCAGCCGCAAACACGGCCCATTCCTCTGCAAGCTGCGTTAACGTATCCGGGGATTCCAGAAGCCGCTGCATCTGGGCCTCGATTTCGGGAAAGCCGCTATTGGAAGAATCGGTTTCCGTTGTGAGGGGAAGATACCCGGCCTCCTTTGCCTGGGCAGAGCATTCCCGCACTGCAAAAGCAAGGGACTGGGCAAGCCTGCGCCGTTCAAAGTCCGGGACCTGTTCCAGCTCCTCCTTGGGCATATACCGCCCCATATCCAGCAGCTCCCGGATACGCTTCGCTGCCTGCTCCCAAGTGACAAGGGTGGTATGCAGCTTCTGAACCGTGCGCCCAGGGGAAATGCGAATACCATCCGGGTCATACCAGACGGCGTACTCCTGGCCCTGGATAATAAGCCCCGCACCGTTGGTGCCATAGCTTCTTTGCAGGAAGGCGGCGTTATCCGGCTTGTCCTTCATAAAGTAGGCACAGATGATCTTCCGGCTGTCCCGGTCATTGAAGCCCATGCACAGGGCTTCATCTATAACCTGCTGTGGGAGCTGCAATTGCGGGAAGAAGGTCTGCTGCGCTTCTTCCGGTACAGAAAAGCCGCCGTCCAGGAAGGGAATCTGTTCCTCCACGCTGGGCAGCGGCGATTCTTCAATTACGTGTAGATCAGGTCCTGGAAAATCTGTTCCTCCACGGTCTGCCGGATGTTGTTCATCCGCTGCACCCACAGCATCTGATCCTGGGCTTTCAGTTCCTCCGTCACGCCCTGCTCCTGGGCCATCTGCGTTGTCAGCTGTTCCAGCATCCGGTTGGCCTCCCGGTCCACCTCCTCCAGATGGGCGTTCAGGTTCCCCTTCATCAGCATCCCGGTGTATAGCCCCTCCCGGTGCTTGCGCAGATAGCTGTGCCGCAGCATTCCGTACTTGCCTACCTTGGGACTCTCTGGGGGAATCAGGTTGGGTAGACGGTAGTCCCCCTGCATTGTGTAAGTCAGCTCCATTATTCTGGCTCCTTTCCAGTTCATTTTTTCTGGCTTCATTGTACACAGTGTCTCCGAAAGAATCAAATGTACGAGGCTGCTGCCGTTCCAAAGATTTTACAGCGACACCAATTTCCCGAAGGATGGATTCGGATAAGGCGCTGACAGCGGAACCCAACAGAGAAGCGGTGATTTCGGTGTTAAAATCCTGGATGCGCCCAAAAACATCATTGTCCAGCTCCGGCACATAGCCGCAGCGGTGGAGAACCATGTAGCAGACACTTTCACTGACTGCCTCTTTGAACCATCTGGCGATGCTGCCATCGTCCAACTCCTCTAGGAAGCTGTCCTGTTTGTTGTTCAGCAGGTCAGGAAGGTAATCCTCAACAACTTTCTCCGCAAGCTGCTGGGAAAGTGCCTCTACAACCTCACCCCAATCATTATTGGAATCCAGCAGGAACTTACCCTGTAAGGTATGGATGACCTCGTTTTCGTACTCCGGCTTCATCTGCCAAAGGGAAATTTCCCGATTTTCCCGGCTGTTGGTATCTGAAACATCGAACACATAGCGGATACGATATGGAAGGTTTGGGTCCCGGAGCAGGGCAATGCCGGTGGCTCCCCGGTTTACCCAGCGACCCAACCGATTCCACACGCCGATTTCCGCACAGGCGGTGGCATCCGGGCGCTGGGCGTGGATAAGTACCTGCTCTTGAAAACCGTACTTGTAATTTCGGGCTGCGGTTTGAAGAAATGCTGTGTAGTTTCCGGGACTACTTACAATCTTCTTGGTTTCGGAGGAGAGCAGCTGAAAAAGAAATTCATCTTTTCTGGGCATGGCATCTCCTTACCGCACGGTGACGGAGACTTCCACCGTAACCCCGCCATCTTGAATGGAGGCATACAAAAGCCCCGTCCTGGCATTGGATACTTTCGTTACCATCTGATTCAGCCGACATACGGTCCCGTTGATCTCCTCCTGGCTATCAGCGTAGTAGTAGCCCCGCCCATCGCTGCAAATGGGGTAGCCATCCTGCCGCAGACTGTTGATCTTCCTGCGCAGGCCTCGCCCGTCAATGGAAAAGAGCCGCTGCAGCTCACGGCTGTAAACGGCCCTTTCTCCACCGGTATGGTGCTTTTTGAGATACTGGCAGATCGCTGTTTTCTTATCCATTGTTTTCACATCCTTATCTTGCTTCTTTCTGTTTTACCTTGGGCTTGGGAATCTCCCAGCCATAGACCCGTGCAATTTCGTCACCAAGACGGCGGGTGAGCCGGGTAATATCGGCACGGGTGGCAACGCCATCGTAAATTTTGCCTTTCAGCCGATCAATCTGATTCTCTGTCACACCGTCCTTGTAGGTGCGGTAGAGGTAGTGGTTGGTGCCGTCGTGGTGAACAGCATCGCACCGAAGGTCGCCCAGCTTATCCATGTACCATGTGCTGTAGTCGGTGTCACTGTAGAGGCAATCCCGGATATTGCCGGAGGGAATTTCCTTGTAGCCCATGACCCGTCCGTTCCAACGGCCCAGATCAGCAATGACTAAAATGGGCTGGGACAGCTGAATATTCAGATTGGTACGTTCGTCATCCAGGTAGTCGGCGTTCAGCTCATACATAAGTGCCTCCCGCTGGGCTTCCGTCAAATCTGGGTAATCCTCTGCCAGAGAATCCCGCCAATCCTCATAATCCAGATTTTCATTGCTCCAGATGATATTGGGGCGGTCTGACATGACATCACCTTATGCTTCCTGTTTGGCAGCACTGGAATACTCCATTTTTGTGGATTCCCAGTGAATCGCGCCGGTGAACAGCTTGCTCCTGGCTGCGGCCTCCGCCTTTTCGGGAGAATCCGCTTCCACGGTTACATGGCCCTGGCTGATTGCCTGGACGGTAACTTCATACATCATCTTGCATCCCTCTCTCTGTGATTTTTGATAGGTACACCCTTGGCATCATAATTCTTGGGGTCGGCGGCGGGCGTGTCCCAGCCGAACATGCTGCCTGCTACCATAGCGGCTTCCTGCGCTCTGGTGATACCGGCAGCTTCGTTGAGAGCGGCGGCAGCCTCTTTGGGGGAAACACCGCTCTTCGGGTACTGTCCGGTAGGAGTGTAGCCTTTCTCGCCTTTGGTGACGGTGATGATCTCCCCTGTAGTCTCCAAGGCACTGAAGCACTTCTCCGGGAGCGACTGGCGCAGGGGAATGATCTGAATACTGCTACGTTGCGCTTGCTCCGCAAACTGGCAGATGTGGTACAGATTGTTTCCAACCTCCAAGTGCGTTTCGTCTACATAACGGCAGGCCCTATCCTGTGTTTCCCCGGAGGGAAAGGTCATGCGGATACTGTCACCGTCCGCAATGCGGAACCTCTCTCTGTAATTGGGTGTGATGAACCGAATGCCATACTCTGCATTCCGGATGTGCCGGTCCAGATAATCCCGCTGGTAGCAGTAGATATAGAAATTGTAGTCGCCGGGACTGGAATTCAGCCGCAGAAGGTAGGCATGGTCTTTGGTATTTACCCGGAAACCAGATTCATCCCGCCCAAACTTCGGCGTGGTGGACTGATGACAAGCACTGGACAGGCTTCTCCGGTCTGCCAGAATACCACCGTACTGAGGACTCTCCCGCAGGGCATTCACCACCATATCCAATTCAGCCTGGAATTCCGGCGTTTTCAGATACGCCATGTTGTCGAACCAGCTGGCATAGAACTCTTTTCCGGTGGAGCCGAAGTCCCCACGCAGATACCCGATACATTCCGTCTGGGCATCCAGCTGGTGACTCTGACGGTAGGTGTATTTCTGTTCGGGCTGGGTCAATTCTCGCAGTTCCATTAACGTTCACGCTCCTTTCGCTTTTCAGATCGTTCCCGCTGATACTGTTCCAGTCCCAGCTTTGCCCACTGAGGGAGTTGTTCAGTCTCCAGTGTCCCGAGAATGTCCCGCCGTTCAAACCGGGAGCTGTCACCGGAGTGCAAATCCACACAGAAACAGGCAGACCCCCGGCTGTGGGGACTGGCCCCAAAACCGCCGATGCAGAGCTTCAGCTGACGGGTTGCAAGCTGACACTCCCTCCGCAGCACACCTGGACGAATGACAACAATTTTCCCATTCAGGTCATCGTCATAGGCAACGGGGGTACAGTCCTTGTTGGTCAGGGGTGTCACATCGATGCCCTGAAATTTGGGTTTCAATACCTCCGCACGGGTTTTCTCGGCCTGTTCTGACAGACGCTCCGCAAAGAGCTTGACGATCTCACAGTAATCGTCACTGACCATGACCTCATTGTAGAGTGCCGCAATTTCGTTCTGCTGGCAGTAGGCGCACATGTAGCGTTCCTCCGGTTTGGCGTTCAGGTCCTCCCCAAGGACGATTTCCCGGTCCCCGATGCGGAATGCCTGGATGATCTCATAGCTGCCGGCCTTTCTTTTTTCATCTTCCATTTTCTTCCTCCATTCTTTCGCAAATCACTAAGAACCGCTGCCTGCCGCCGCTGGCGTAAGGGTGACAGGTCAGCAGAGTTATCAAATCCCGCCCAGGCTGAATTCTGATGGCATCAATATCATTGGGCTGGATGATTCTGGTTTCCACAACCTTGTAGTGCAGGGTGCCCCAAAGGTTCGTAATGTCCACAGAATCCCCAATCTGCAATTCCGGCACATAGCGGAAGTAGGGCGCACCATTGTAGCCCCGGTGTCCGGCAATGACGGCGTTGGTATTCTCGCCGCCAATAGGAATACTGGTCTGCCCCAGCTGGGCGGCTCCGTCTGCCATGTGCTTGTCGGTGGCTCCCAGATACAGGGGCATTTCCATTTCCAGCTTTGGAATGGACAGCACTCCGAACACATCTCCGGCTTGGCCGCTGACGCTGAACAGCACTCCGGGCTGCTCGGTGGCTGCAAGACTGCTGAGCTTCGACTGGTCATCTTCATACAGCTCTCGGTTGTAGGCTTCCAGCATGTCCAGCAGCTCCGGGTAGGGCGTGGACGGCTCTGTTTCTTCAATCGGTTCTGTGGTAAGCGGATTATCCAATGTGCTTTCCGTGGGGCTGGTGCCATAGAAGGATTCCACAGAGCTTTCCATTCGTTTGCCTGTGTAGTAGTTGTTGATCGCCGGATACAGAAGGATCCCCATGCCAACCAGGTAAATCCACAGTAACAACAGAGTAATGAGAACGCCTTTACGCCGCATTGTTTTCTCCTTTCTGCGTCAGCCAGATAATGAACAGAATCAGGCAGATCAGAGCCACAATGCCAATGGCAAGATACACGCCCTTCTCGTACTCCTGCTCCCAAGTGGAATCTACACTTTCCTCTGTTTCAGCCAGTTCTATGGTGGGATTATCCGTGTTCTCCGGGGTGTAGGGAATCCGGTGGCCACGAACCAAAAGCCTATGGGTATTGACCCCAAAGGGGGTGCAGGTCACAAGGGTACACAAATCCTTGCCTTCCTCCAGCCCCAGATAGGTGGTGTCGTGAGGCAGAACGGTGTTAATCTGGTCAACCTCATAGGCCAGGACTTCATTCAGCACCTCCAGATAGAAGGTGTCCCCAACTTCCAGCTTGTCCAGGTCGGAAAACATCTTCTGGCTTGCAAGGCCGGAGTGACCGGTGAGGATGGCGTGGGTGCTGCTGCCGCCAATGGGCAGGGAACTGCCGATGAGATGGCCGATACCCCGGTCCAGGGTTTCTTCCTCCGTGCCATGGTAGATGGGCAAAGATACCCCCAGCTTGGGAATGTGGACATAGCCCATGGTTCCGGTGCCGGTGAGGTCTAAGAGCTGGGCATATTCCTCCACAGCGGAGGTTACGGAATCCTTGGAATAGCTGCCATACTGGACAATGCTGCTCCACAATTCCTCATTGTACGCCTGGGCTTTCGCCCTGGCCTCCGGGACGGCGGTGTCTGGCAACGCCTGGACAGCATCCTGATACTCCGTATGGATCTGGGACTGGTGGGTCTCATTGTAGCGGCTGCTGAAGATGGGATAGACGGTCAGCCCCAGTGCCAGCAGGAAAAACAGGACTGCCAGAGCGATGGTGATGATTTTTCTGCGCTTGTCTCGGATAGGATCTCCTCCTTTCGGACGGCACCCCGGAGTGCGGGGTGCCAGATATTTACCGTCCATTCTTCTTTTTGACAGTCAGAACAATGACACCGGCTGCGGTGGACATCAGAAGAATGCCCACCAGGCTGTACATCCAGGTGCCGTGATCACCGGTCTTGGGCAAATCAAAGCCCTTGGTGTTCTTTACGGTCAGGGGAACTTCGGCGTTGGCAGAACCGTTGTCCTCCAGCATGGTGACGTCATTCTTGTCCACGGTTGCGGAAGCGGTGGGGTAGTTGTGGGACAGTGCCCGCTGGGGGATGTTTGCCAGCTTCAAATCCTCTCCGCCGTCAAAAGCGTAGTGGGGGTCATTCTGCAGAACGCCCAGTACATCCTTGGCGTAGACATTGCAGGTATTGGAAGTGTTTTCCTTGACGGTAATGGTGACAGTGATTGCGTTTTTCAGCAGAGTATATCCGTTAGCCGTCTGGGTTTCGGTGATGGTGTAGGTGTCCTCCTCCAAGCCCTTGACCATGATGTGTCCGTAGGACTTGGTCATGGTGACGGGGGTAAAGACGGTGGCATCTGCTTCCTTGTCGGTATGGCCGGTGACATAGTAGACCCCTTCCTCGTCATTGCGCTTGGCAATGATCCAGGTGCCGTCGGTCTTGTTCTGAATTTTGAACTTTACGCTGTCATAGAGCTTGGTTTCCGTGGCGGTTTCCGCATCCACATCGGAGAACAGCTTGGTCAAATCCAAGCCGAAGGAAAATACATGGCAGTCGTCAATGAGGGTGTCGTAGTAATCGCCGGAGGTACGCTTCCAGGTCAGAATGACGGTATTCTCATTGCCCTTTTCGCCGTAGACAAAGGTCTTATCGGCGTTGATGACGGCGCTGTAGGTCACACGGACGGTGTAGTTGGAGTAGCCGGTGTAGAGCTTGCCGTTCTTATTAGCGGTGGCTCCATTGATTTCCTCCAAACCGGCCTTGGCAATGTCCACGGTCATATGCCGGCCATCCTCGCTGTAGGTGACGGTAAACTTCCCGGAGTCCTTGTTCCAGGAGGCGGCCTTGTCGGTGCAGGCGGCATCCGTAAAGAACTCCACCGTCACGCCTGCGTCCTTGTCATAGGTCAGGCCCTCGCAAAGCGTGTCATAGAAGTTGTAGGTGGACAGGGCGGTTGCCTGGGAGGTGATGGTGGGCAGAGTGGAAACGATCTGGTATTCCATGGTATCCCCGGCGGAGCCGGTAGCGGTGTGGGCAAAGCCATCGGTGATGGATGCGGAGCCTTCATTCTTGCCGGTATCGGCCTTGGCCTCCCGGACGGTTTTTCCCAGGGTGGGAATGCCGGTTTCCTGCTTGGGGTACACGACTACATCATAATTCCAGGCAGTGCCGCCATCCTGGGAAGCGGAGTTGTCATTGCCGGTGACGGTGGTCATGGGCAGGGAGACGAAGAACGGGTTGGTGGTGGACGTGACCATTTCGGGAACCTTGGTTTCTACCAGCAAATACAGACCTACGGGCAGATCCTTGGCAGAGGTCTTGCCGACTTCGCTGGTGGGGGCCATAGCCGTGCCGCCGTTACGGATGAAGGTTTCCAAGGCGTTTTTCACAGTGGTGGAATTGGCTTCCAGACTCTGGGCCAGGGCCTTGTTCAGCGTGTCAGAGGTGTAGAAGTAGCGGTCAGCATCCAGGCTGTCCGCCTCAACGCACCGGTTGGCACCGTTTTCCAGACCGATGGCTTTCAGCAGATCGGCGGCATCCGTCTTGTGGAAGCCGTAGAGGACCTGGGTTGTACCCTGATTCTCAAAGGTCACAATGTCCGCGGCTTTCAGATAGGTAAATTCCACACCGGCAATGGCATAGCCTTTGCTGGCCTGACCGTTTCCCAGAGCGTTGCCGTTCTGGCCGTCGGTGTCGCCTTTCCGATTGGTGTTCACCAGGGCGTTTTCTACATAGCTTTCCTGCCAGCCGGTGGAGGGAAAGGCATCTTCATCCCACACGCCGTCTTTCTTGGCGTTGGTGTAGTCGAACTTCCAGATTGTCAGGCTGCAAGCGGCATCCTGGTCGATGGTTTTGGCTTCATCTGCAAAGGCAGCGGGAACGCCGGACAGCAGCAGAACAAGGGTCATAAGGGCGCAAACAATTTTCTTCATGGTTTTCATAGTAAAGTCCTTTCTGAATTAAGATTTTGAATTTGAGGTTAAAAAATCCGGGGTGTTTCCCCGGTTGGCTTACTGCTCTTTCTTACGGAGCAGCCAAAGATTTGCGGCGCACAGCATCAGACAAAAAACGGTAGCCATGGGAATGCGGACAAAGCCGGTTGAGCCGGTCTTGGGCAGAGCGAAGGCTTCTCCGTTGACCACCCGCAATTCCATTTCGGTATTGTCTGCGGGTAGAGTTCCTGCAAAGGCATAGTCTTTCAGCAGCGTGTAGCCATCCGGTGCGTTCGTTTCCGTGATCCTGTATTGCAGCGTGATGGGCAGGCCCTCCCAGGTCAGCAGACCATCCTCACCGGAAGTCTTACTGGCGGCTGCAAGGTTTTCTTCCGAAGGTTCTCCTAGAACATAAACACCGTTAGAGCCTGGAATAACCGGATACCAGAGACTCCCGTCCTCGCTGCCTTCCAGCAGGAAGGTGGCTCCCGCCAAAGGTTCATCCTTGGTGTCCACCTTTCGGATGGTGATTTTCCCGGTGCGCAGTTTGTTGAGGAAAGATACCTCTGCCGTTTTGCCTGCGGTGACAGTAACGGTTTTCGGGGCTTCTCCTGTGTAGAGACTGTCAGCGGGCAGCACTTCCTCCACGGTGTAGTCTCCGGGGGCGAGATTGCCGGTGAGAATTTTTCCGTTTTTGTCCGTGGCAAAGGGAGAACCGGAAACTTCTTTCCCGTCCGTATCCGTGATTTTGAACTTCCAGCCCTCCAACGTACTTTCCGGCTTTACGATTTTCTGGATGGAAATTCTGCCGCTGTAGTTGTTGATAAACTCCAGGGTTGTTTTCTCATGGGACCGGATTACCAGCTTCTTCACGGAATCATCCATCTTCCAGTAATCGTCCCGGACCTCCTCACTGCCGGTTTCCTTGACCCAGTAGGTGCCGGGTTCCAGATAGATACCTACGGTGCCGTCCTGGCCGGTAATGAGGGTACGGAGTTTCTGAGTGCAGGCTTCATCCGTATAAACAGTAATATGCCAGCCGGAAATCTCGTCACCCGTGTTGGTGGACTTGGTAAAGTAACCCAGGCCCTGCTCCTTGTTCAGCCACTGATCAACGGCGGTTTTTCCGTACTCCACAGTAACGGTGTGGTAGCCCAGCTCCCCAGACCAATAGGGGTCCTCGGTGGGGGATTCCAGGACAAGGTATTTTCCGGGGGCCAGATTGGAAATGCGGATAATGCCGGTTTCATCCGTGGTAAAGGGAGATCCGGGAATTTCTGTGCCGTCCTTTTTAACGATGAACTTCCAGCCGTCCAGGTGGTTGCCGGTGTTGGTAGACTTTCGGATTTCCAAGGCACCGACGGTCAGCTTGTTATAGAAGCTGACGCTGGTGGTAGTTCCGTTAGACACCGTGACGCTCTGCGGATTATCCCCGGAACAGGTGTAGCGGGAGGAAATGGCACTGTTGGTATGCCCCAGCTCCTTGACGTAATAAGTTCCAGCGTTCAGCCCGGTGATACTGATTTTTCCGTTGCTGTTCGTTGTATGGGGGCCGGATACCAAGGTGGAGCAGGCGGCGTTGGAGTACAGGGAAAACTGCCAGCCAGATAAATTCTGACCGTCCTCCGTGGTTTTTACCAGGGCAATGGCACCGGGGTCCGGGGCGTTGATCCTGAAATAAGCCCGCAGTGTATCCACCTGGGGAGAATACAGCTTGACACAGGTCTGGTAAGTGCTGCTGGCACTGTAGTAAATGGATACAGTGGAGTTTTCCGCAGAGGGCAGATTCCGGGTAGCACTGAATAGAGCTGTGGGAGAAATAGAGCCTGTTTTGGTGATGGTCAAGGTGTTCCCAGACTTGGAAAACGAAGCACCATTCCCATTGGTGAAGGAGAAGTTCCCCAGTACACCGTTGGAATCCGTAACGCTTACCTGGCTCCCGCTCATGGTGATGGTGGGTGCGGAGCCGGAGGAGCGACTGGTAAAGCTGGGGATTTTCATGGCGTTCTGAACGCTGGAAACAATGCTGTTGTACTTCTCCGCAAAGCCGGACACGCTGGCGACACCCGCATTATAGAATACATCCCCGCTGGTATAACCGTTGGAGCCACGGCGGTTGAAGGTATCCGCATCCCGCAATCCTGTTACGATCTCGTAGATCAGGAACTGGGTGGCGATCCGGGTGGACACATTGGGGTTGTTAGCCATGGCCGTGGTTTTGACGCTGTAATTGCTGTCCCACAGCTGCCGGGAGTACAGCAGCGTCAGGGCGATGGCCTGGCGGTAGGAATAGGGCATGGCATACCAGACATTACTGCCACGGGTGCTGCTGCTGCCGGATACCCCCAGGTCCTCGTCCATGTAGTTGCCCGAAGTGCTGGCTGCGTAATTCTTGCAGGGTTCGATGCAGTACAGCGGATCGTCCTCATAGGGAACATTGTTGTACCGGGCAAAGTGCCAGCCCAGATTTTTGATATAGGCTGTTTTTGCGGCATCGCTTCCGTTGGGGTTGTATGTCACAGACACTTGACTTCTCAGGACCGTGGTGTAATTGGGGCTTGCCTTGTCAAACAGAAGTACGTTGGTGACCGTGGAGGCGTAGGCAGCAAGCCGCTCATCCTCAACGACATCTTCCGGGGCATCTTCTACCGGGTCAGCTTCCGGTTCCGTGACTTCCGTTTCCGATTCCGTGGTTTCCGTTGCCTCTGGCGGTTCAGTAGTTTCCGACGGCGGTTCGGTGGTTTCTGAGGGAACTGCCGTTTCCGGTGGAGCCGTCGTTTCTTCCGCTGCCTCCCTTGCGGCTTCGGATGATTCCACTTCCTCGGAGGTCTTCGCTTCATCCGCAAAGGCACAGGGCACCAGCCCCGCCAGCAGCACGGCCACCAGAAACAGGCAGAACCCTCGTTTCATGATTTTTCGCATGGCATTTTCCTTTCACAAAATAATCACCCGCCGATTTTGGCAGGTGTCTACGCTTTTTTCAGCTGGTACAGCTGGTTATACAATATAAGGGGGAGTGTGAGGGGGAGGGGAACGACACTTTAGAGCCATTATCGGTCACGCTCCTTTTGTCGGAGCTGATACCGGTGGTAATACTCCAGAGCCTTGATCACATAGTCCTCCGTCTGCTTGGCGGTGAAGTTTTTGGGGATGAACGGTTTCAGCCGTTCCGATTGGAAGCTGATTTTCTCTTTCTGGTTGGGCTTCTGCTCGCACATGATGGAAAGGATCACGTCGGCGTTGAGCCTGCCGTTCTGGGAGAATTCTTTCATCTTCAGGGCCTGGGCCAGGGACGGCGTAGACTGCTCGGAACTGATGGAATCCAGCAGACTGTTTTACTCCTCCTCGGTCAGGTAGGAAAGCTCCACGGCGGGCCGGAAAGCGATTTTCCCAGCGTCCACCAAATCCAGCAGTGGCGGAATAAGGTGGGTGAGACGGATGTAGCGAGACACTTGTCTTGCACTTTCGTCCGTAGATTCTGCAATAACATCTCTCGATTTGGTTCCGTCTGACTTGTGGCCCACTGGTCCACAAGTTAAGTCGGAGCGTTCACCCTGCCGTTTCATAGCTTCCAGCCGCATTTTGTAGGAAAACGCCTTTTCGCTGGGCAGGATGGTAGTGCGCTGAAGATTCGATTCCACCATAAGAATAATGGCCTCATCTCTGGAAAGCTCCTTGATTTCCGCTTTCACGGTGGTCAGGCCTGCCAATTCACAGGCTTTTGTCCTGCGGTGGCCGGAGACGATTTCATACCGCCCGTCCGGTTTCTGCCGCAGTGTCACCGGGGTGATGATTCCCCGCTCCTTGATGCTCTCCACCAGCTGATCCATGTCCTCATCTAAGCGGACATGAAAGGGATGGTTCGGAAATTCGTCAATTTCCGAAAGGGGAATTTCATGGATTTTTGGGAGCTTGGATTCCGCCCGCTCCCGATCATCCATGAACAGTTCATCTAGCCCCGTCAGACCGAGATCGATTTGTTTCTTTGCCAAGTTCGGCTACCTCCTTTGTCAAGTTTGTGTATGCCTGGGCCACCCGGCTTTTGGGATCAAAGGCGAAAATGCTTTTCCCCTCGCCGGATGCCTCGGGGGCTCGGACAGAGCGGGGAATTTCCGTGTCGAATACCCGGATGCTGCTGCCCAGCGTGGAGCGCAGGGCGGCGATAATGCTTTTGGCATTGTTGGTGCGCCCATCCACCATGGTCATAAGGATGCCGTCAATTTTCAGTTTCGGATTGATCTGTCGCCGCACTCTGCTGATGGTGCGGATGAGCAGATTCAGACCCTTTGTGGAAAGAAAGTCCGGTGCAGACGGGATGATCACGCTGTCGGCGGCTACCAGGGCGTTGACAGACATAAGCCCTAGTGAGGGCATACAGTCAATGAGAATGTAGTCGTAATTTCCCTTGACCTGGCTCAAAACGGATTTTAGTACCTGCTCACGGGACATGGCATTGAACAGGCTCATTTCCACGCCGGACAGTTCAATGTTCGCAGGAAGCAAATCGACCCCCTCGCCGCTGTGGATGATGCCTTCTTCCCAGGGGGCGGATTCATCCCGGATTTCGGCCTGCATGGCAGTAGCCAGTGTGGTGTCCAGATCTTCGTCTGCGTTCCGTATCCCTAAGCTGATGGTCAAACTGTGCTGGGGGTCATCGTCTACCAGCAGCACCCGGTTTCCGGCTTGCGCAAGGCCGACACCAAGATTGACGGTGGAAGTGGTTTTTCCAACACCTCCCTTCTGATTGACAATGGCAATGGTTTTGCAGTGGTTCATTTTGTACCTCCTATTGTTATTTTTTGCTTATTTTTCTGCTCCACCAAAACACAGAAAATCTTTCTGCGCTTTGGTCGGTGCGTTTCATTCGGCCTCGCCCCCTAAACACACAAAGGGAAATCATCTGACGCTCGAGAGCGAATCGAGTCCATGGGCCTTCCACCCCTGCCGGGTCCTCCGCCAGCTCCGTAGAGAAGTATCATTGTCCTGTCTGAACCATCGTCGCCTTGTTGGTAGCAATCCAACATTGGAGACAGCATTTCTCGCTCAGCACCTTTGCTTCAGCCCTTACAGGCTTCCTCGCTTTGTACCCCTTATGGGGCAGGTGGTCACAGCGTACTGTCCTCCCGGCTCCGGTCCAGAAGAATGTATCAGATGAATGATTATGAAGTTTTCAAGGTTCAGTCGAAAGGGGCTTCAAAAAACTCCTTTCACCTATCGCGGCGAAAACGGCATTTTGTGAGGGTGTTTTTGAAAAATTCTAAAAAAATTTTTTTGGACGTGGTTTCAGAGAGATTGCAACAAGCATAAAAAATCCCCGCATTCCAATTTTTCGGAATGCGGGGAAAGCCAACATATTGATTTTATGGAATAGGAACCTCAGCTCCGATTACCATTGAAGAAAATATTTGGATAGGAGCAAACGCAGCGGTGTGCGTAGGAGTGACCATCGGTACGGTCTCTGGAATTGGTTCAGGAGAGTTGCTACCCGTGATATTCCCACAGGTGTGATTTTAGGCTCCTGCTATATTTCCAAAAAGAATATCTTAATATATCACAACCGGGGATGTTCGTGTGGACGCAGACCCCGACAGATTTGAAACCAATATTTGCTTGTTAATACTTACTACGAACTGATGAAACCGGTATTAGAGCAAAATCAAAAGCCAAAGCCAAAGAAGAAAGACTAAGTAGTTTTCAGGGATTGACAATTAAATACTATTTGATTATAATGATACAATTTAGCAAAAGCTGAATGGGCGGCTTGGGACGACAAGGAGTATGTTATTATGTATGAATATGTGGATGACAAACATTTTCTGCGCCGTATGCGTTCTCTTTGCGGAGATATAATGCAAGACCTTTGCCACACATTGAAAGAAGAATATGACATTGGTGCTTCATTCTACCTTGTGGGGAGCGGTGCAAAAAATCTAATAATGCAAAACGCCAACAGACCTATTGACTTGGACTACAACCTTGGAATCACGAGAATAGATAACTGGAAGGATTGTAGAAACATTAAGGAGTGTGTCAGAAAGGCTTTTAATACGGTTCTTCGGAAACACAGATGGAATGACTGTGAAGATTCAACATCATCACTAACTACGGAGAAGCGCTGCTTCACTCAGGGAAATGATACAAATTTTTCAATAGATGTCTGCATTGTTTGTGAGGATGTTGACGGCAATTATCACCGCTTAATTCACGAAAAAACAGGCTTTTCTCATTATGATAAGTATTTTTGGAATCAAGCTCCTAACTCAAGGCGACTCAAAAAAAAGGCTGATTATATTAAAAGCAAAGGCAAATGGGCATTAGTCAGAAAACAATACAAGAAAATAAAAAACAAGTATTTGACCTCAAATGACTATAACCATTCTTCGTTTATTTGCTATATTGAAGCAGTAAACAATGTCTATAATTCAAGAGGACATTGGAAATAGAATTTAACATTCTTTTATATCGTCACTTAATCAGGTGTGATTGCGCAGATGTACCATACAGAGTAGTACACACTATAACAGAAAATGGCAGGAACATGTTTGATCAGATTTTGTTTTTAGAAAATTTTGTATGCCAGCATAGATTGGCAAACGTTATAGTATTACGCAAGCAGTCGAATCACAACAACGTACCAACAAATATGAATCGGAAAACCAACCAAACGTCGGTTTTTCGGGGGCCTGCTAACAGCTTGCTAACAGAGTACCCAGTACAGCATCGTATACGCCATCACATAGGCAAACAATTGCGGTTATAAAAGCGGCATATCAGGTCAAAAACCAGTATGATTTCTGAACAAATCGTGTGCGTGGCCAATACTCCGTGCCTACTCCTAAGCGGAAGGTCGTTGGTTCGAATCCAATTTGGGGTGCCAAAGAGCCGCAGCTTCCTGTTTTACGGGCTGCGGCTCTTTGCTATGCAGAAGGCGAAAATGGGCGGTCCTTTTGGGGCCGCCCATTTTTGCATATTCTCTTTTTTATTTTCCTGTCAGCAGTATTTGCAGCAGCATCAGGTCCTGAAGGTCTACCCGGCCGTCACTGTTCAGGTCCGCGTTTCCTGTCTCCGCAGTCACGGCCTGCCCCGCCAGGTAGCGGCGCAGCCGCAGCAGGTCTGCAGAGGATACCTTTCCGTCACCGTTGATATCGCCTGGCAGGCCCAGAGCAACCGTGACGCCGCCTGCATTTCCGGCAATGCGCACACTGGTCGCCCGGTCATCCACTCCGGTAATATCCGTCAGGGACACCGCAATATCCCCCGTCCCGGCATCGGAAGCCACCCGGAAGGTCAGCGTCAGAATCTCCCCCTCTGCTTCCGTCAGATCCGGCTGGAGCCAGACAGCCCGCTCCTCCTGGCCAACGCCTACCATCCAGTCCCCCTGGGCAAAGCTTTCGTTGGGACAGCTGTAGTCTTCCAAGGTAAGCTTGGAGTGGTCATAATCAATGCCGAAATACAATCCGCAAAGGCCGGGATTATCCGTAAGGGAAACGGTCAGCTGCACTGTCTGTCCCGGCTGGGCTGTAACGGTCTCTATAGAGAGAACCGGCTCCTTTTTCGGCTCCTCAGGCGTTTCCTCTGTCGGCTCTGTGGATTCCTCGGCCGCCCCGGTTTCGGTGGGATCGGTCTGATTTTCCGGCTGCGTATCGGCAGCTTCCGTCACTTCCGGTTCAACGGGCGCAGTCTCCGGTTCCCTTTCGGCAGAAACCGTCTCTTCCGGCTCGGTGCCGGAAGTTTCTTTCGCTGCTTCCGTCTCAGCGGGAATCCGCTCTTCCGCACCGCTTGCCGCAGGAACGCTCTCTTCCGTTCCCGCGGTCTCGGGTGCAGTATCCTCTCCGACGGTCTCGGCAGGAACGGTCTCTTCCGGCTTCTCCCCGGCTTCAACGGCCGTGAAGGTCAGCCCACGGTTTTCTGCAAAGGTCTGCGCAGCGGTTCCGGCATAGCCGACAATTTCTGCCCGACCGTCCAATGCCGCCTCATCCACGGTTTCAATGGATGCCGGAAAGGTGATTTTTTCCAGCTTTCGGCAAAGTGCAAAGGCATCCTTGCCCAAAGCGGTAATTCCGGCTCCCAGCTCAACGGTCTGAATATCCGCCCGGTAGGCATCCCAGGGATAGCGGCCGTCCGCACCGCAGGTCACCTCGCCGCTTCCGGACAGGGTCAACGTCCCATTCTCCAGGGTCCAGGTGCCGTTTTTCCCCCAGTTTCCCTTAGCAGAAGCCAGGGTATGGGTTCCGGTCTGCCGATATGTACCGCCGTTGTCCGCGATATAGTCCTGTCCGGCTGAATTGGCACTGCAATTCACAACGACCGTCGCATCGAAGGCCCGGTCGCCGATCCAGGCTACGCGCTCCGGCAGATATACGGCGGACAGCTTTGTGCACCCGGCAAAGGCCCTTTCGCCAATGCCGATCAGGCTGTCCGGCATTCTGACCCAGCGCAGCAGCGCACAGTTCTCGAAAGCACTGTCGCCAATATAGCGCAGCGTTTGCGGGATGGTCACATACTGCAGGGCCACGAAATTCCGAAAAGCGCCTGCAGGGATCTCCGTGACCCCATCGCTGATGCGCAGGGTCGTCACGCTGTTCGCCCCATCCGCCCAGGGATAGACCTCCGCTGCTTCTATTTCTCCGGAAATGCACAGCACATTTCCCTCCAGAGACCAGGAAACAGCCTCCGCCGTCTCTGCACCGGCAGCGAAGGGCAGCCCCAGCAGCAGTGCGGCACAAAGCAGAACACAAAGCGCCTTTTTCATCATTCAGACACCGCTCTCTTTCTCGATTTACTGATTTTCCGTTTCTTCCGCTTTCTTTTCTTCTTCAGCGGGCTTTTCCCCGTTTTCCGCGTTCACATAGGCCATGAGTTCCTCACCGGTAATGGTCTCCTTGACCAGCAGATACTCGGAGATCTCATCCAGCAGCGCCCGGTGGTCCCGCAAGATCTTCGCTGCGTCGGCGAAAGCGCCATCCAGAAGCTTCTGGACCTCCTTGTCCACCTGGGCTGCCGTATCCTGAGAGCAGTCCATATAGGCCTGGCCGTCCAGATAGCTGTTCTGCACGGAGGCGGTGGTCATCAGACCCAGTTCCTTGCTCATGCCGTACTGGCTGACCATGTTCCGGGCCAGAGAGGTGGCCCGCTGCAGATCGTTGGCAGCGCCGGTGGTCTGGGCACCGAAGACCAGCTGCTCGGCAGCACGGCCGCCCACCAGGCTCTTCAGCTCCACCTCCAGCTCCTCCCGGGTGGAGAGGAACTTCTCCTCCTCAGGCAGGTACATGGTATAGCCCAGCGCGCCGGAGGTGTGGGGCACGATGGTGATCTTGGAAACAGGCTGGGCGTGCTTCTCCAGAGCGGAAACCAGGGCATGTCCCACCTCGTGGTAGGCAACCAGCCGCTTCTCCGTCTCGGTGAGCACGGTATTCTTCTTTTCGGAGCCTGCTATGACCGTCTCAAAGGAAACCAGCAGGTCCTCCTGATTGACGGCCTTCCGGCCCATCCGCACAGCCCGCAGAGCCGCTTCATTGACCAGGTTTGCCAGGTCCGCACCGACGGCGCCGGCAGTGGCCTGGGCGATCTTCTTCAAATCCACATCCTCGGAAAGCTTGATCTTCCGGGTATGGACCTTCAGCGTATCCAGACGCCCCTGGTAATTGGGCCGGTCCACAATGATCCGGCGGTCAAAACGGCCTGGACGCAGCAGGGCCTTGTCCAGGATCTCGGGCCGGTTGGTGGCAGCCAGGCAGACAATGCCCTTGGAGGGTTCAAAGCCATCGATCTCGCTGAGCAGCTGATTCAATGTCTGCTCCTGCTCGGAATTGTTGCCGTACCGGTTGTCACGGGCACGGCCAACCGCATCGATCTCATCAATGAAAATGATGCACGGCGCCACCTTGGCCGCCTGTTGGAACAGGTCCCGGACGCGGCTTGCACCCATGCCCACAAACATCTCCACAAAGTCGGAGCCGGAGATGGAGAAGAAAGGCACATCCGCTTCACCGGCCACAGCCTTGGCAAGCAATGTCTTGCCGGTACCGGGAGAGCCCACCAACAGTGCACCCTTGGGCAGACGTGCGCCGATTTCGGCATACTTCTGGGGGTTGTGCAGGAAGTCGATGATCTCCTTCAAAGATTCCTTGGCTTCATCCTGACCGGCCACATCCTTAAAGGTGATGCCGGTCTGCTTCTCCATATAAACCTTGGCCTTGCTCTTGCCAAAACCGCCCATCATGCCGTCGCCGCCCATTCGCTTGGTCAGGGTGCGCATAAACAGGAACAGAATGGCAAAGGTAATGCCATAGTACAGGATCATCATGATCATGGAGTTGTCTTCCTGGACCTGCCAATCGGAAATGACGCCCTGGGCCACAAGCTCATTATACATAGACAGCCAGTCGCCGGATGGCATGCCGGTATAGCAGGCCTTCTGTTCGGTGGCCGGCTTGGCTGCCTCTTCCTTGGTCAGGTAATAGATGCGGCTGCCCCGGCGCTGGACCTCGGCCAGCTGATGATTCTCCATGGCAGTGTAAAAATCCGCATAGGTCGTCTCCGTATACTGGCTGTCGGACACCATATTATAGATCCAGCCAAACAGCAGTACCAGCGCCAGCGCAATGATCAGCGGCGTCCAGAAATTCTTCTTGGGATTATTCCCACCGGGCTTTTTTTCGTTGGGCTCGTCCTTTTGTTCATAACTCATTCGATTCTATGCCTCCTCAGGGCTGTTCTTACAGGGTATCATATCACATTTTTGCACTGTACGCAACGAATGATTCCCGTCTTTGGGGTAAATTTTCTGTGAATATGCCCCATTCCCCGTCCATTTTGAAAAATAAGAGTTGTGGAACGGAAAAAAATCTGCTATAATACAGAATATTGTTTCAAATACTTATGAACTGTAACGGGAGATGAACCGATATGTATGATAGAAATGACCGCGGAAATCGCCGCGCGCAGCGAAGCGAAGCCCAGCAGCCCGCAGAGGAAACCGAGGGCCAGCTGGAAGGCCGCAATGCCATCACCGAAGCCCTGAAAAGCGGGCGGACCATTGACAAGCTTTTCATCGCCTCCGGCGATACGGACAAAAGTTTGCAGCGTCTGGCCGCCCAGGCCAAGGAGGCCGGCGCCGTCATTGTGCCCGTAGACCGCCGGAAGCTGGACGCCATGTCCTTCACCCGGTCCCACCAGGGTGTGATTGCTCTGGCTGCCGCCCACGAATACTATTCCATTGACGACATTCTGGAAGAAGCCGCCAGCCGCGGAGAAGCCCCGCTGATCGTCATCTGCGACGAGCTGTCCGACCCCCACAACTTAGGTGCCATTCTCCGTTCCGCCGAATGCGCCGGGGCCCACGGTGTGATTATTCCCAAGCGCCGCAGCGTCGGCCTGACCGCAACGGTCGCCAAAGCCTCTGCCGGTGCCATGGAGTACATGAAGGTGGCAAGAGTCAGCAACATCAACGCTGCCATGCAGGAATTGAAGGACAAGGGCGTGTGGATTTTCGGGACCGCAGCCGAGGGGGCCATCCCCATGTATAAGGCCGATCTGAAGGGCCCTGCGGCCATCGTCATCGGCAATGAAGGCGTGGGCATGAGCCAACTTGTCCGGAAGAACTGCGATGTCATCGTCTCCATTCCCATGGCCGGAAGGATCAGCTCTCTGAACGCCTCCGCCGCCGCTTCCATTCTATTATATGAGGCCGTGCGTCAGCGCCTCGGATGACCCATTTGGAGGACCCTATGGACAACGAAGAAAAACGCGACCAGGAAGAACTGGACGAGCTCCAGGAATTTGACCTGGACGCCATTCTGAACGAATTTCATACCGACCCTGAGGATGCCCCTCCGGAAGACGCCCCCGGGATTGCCCCGGAGACCGGGGACATTGAGGCTTTTGACCAGGAGCTGAGCCAGATCCTTCAGGATTTCGGCGAAGAGCCGGGCGAAGAGCAGCCCTCTTCCCTTTCCGAAACGAGGATTTTTTCCCAGGCCCCGTCAGACGCGGAAAAGGCAGCGGCAGTACCCGGCGCAGAGCAGACCATACGCATTGAGGAGCCTCTTGCAGCCGCAGCCGAGGAAGCTGCGGAACCGGAGACGGCTGCTCCCGCCCAGGAGCCCATTCCCTTCCGCAGCGATCTGCGGGAGCTAAAGCGGAAGCTCATTGCCGGTCCGGAAAAACGGTATTACGAGCTTTCCGATCAGGGCGTATTCAGCCTGCAGATCGCCATTGTGCTGAATCTGCTGGTAGTGGCCTTCTGCGCCGGGTCTGCCGTCATGTTCTCTATGGGCATGGTTCCGGACAACCGGCTGCGGTTTGTGATTTTTACGCAGGTGCTGGCGATGTTTATATCCGCTCTGCTTGGCTGCCATCAGCTTCTGGACGGCCTGGGCGAACTTCTCCACGGCCGCTTTACCATAAATACCTTCCTGAGCTTCACCCTGATTGCCTGCTGCGTGGATGCTTACTACTGTCTCCAGGAGCTGCGGGTGCCCTGCTGCTCCGGATTTGCCCTGCAAATGACCTTTGCACTGTTCGGCCGGTATCACCGCCGTTCCACGGAGACCCTGCAAATGGACACGCTGCGCAAAGCCACCCATCTGCGCAGCATTGTCAAAGAAAAGGACTATATCGACGGAAAGCCCGTCTTGCTGCGGGGGGAAGGCGATGTAGACGACTTCACAAATACCTATACCAAAGCTTCTGCACCCGAGAAGATTCAGAGTATTTACTGCCTGCTGGCTATGGCCGCCTGTATTGGTCTGGCCGTTCTTGCAGGGATGCGCTATAACGAGAGCCTGGCCTTTCAGGTTTTGTCCATCTCGCTGTTTGCCGCCGTACCTGCCAGCTTCTTTGTTTCGCTGACCCGCCCCACCGCCATTCTGGAGAACCGGCTGCACATGGTCGGCTCCGTGCTCTGCGGCTGGCAGGGCGTTGTGGGGCTGCGGGGCAAGGCCTGCTTCCCGCTGAAGGACGAAGACCTGTTCCCCCTGGGCTCCACCAAACTCAACGGCGTCAAGTTCTATGGGGACCGGGAGCCTGAGCAGATCCTCTCCTATGCCTCCTCCCTCATTGGTGCTTCCGGCGGCGGTCTGGTACCTCTGTTCCGGAACATGCTGAAAAATCGGGGTGGAAGCGAGTACCCCGTCACCGAATTTCGGGATTACGGTGTCGGCGGCGTCGGCGGCATCATCCGCGGGGAAGCCGTGCTGCTGGGGAGTCTGGATTTCCTGCAGAGTATGGACGTTGATATCCCCCAGGGCACGACCGTTGCCCAGGCCGTCTATATGGCCATCAACGGAAAGCTCAGCGCAGTTGTGGCCATTTCCTATGCCAAGATGCGCTCCACCTCCGCCGGTCTCACCTCCCTCAACGGCTCCCGGAAGCTGCAGCCCGTCATGCTGACCGATGACTTTATGCTGACCGCGGAATTCCTGCACAGCAAGTTCTCCGTCAACACCCGGCGGATGATCTTCCCGGACCGGGCAACCAAAGCGGCCCTGTCTCAGCGTCATCCGGACCCGGAGGATAAAGTTCTGGCTCTGGCTACAAGAGACGAGCTGGTCAGTCTGGTCTATCCCGTCACCGGTGCCAACGCGCTGAGGAAAGCCTGCGCCCTGGGCCTGATCGTTCACATTCTTGGGGGTATTGTGGGGCTTCTCATCATGTTCGCTCTGGCCTTCCAGGGCAGCGTAGAGATCCTGACCCCTGAAAAGGTTTTGCTCTATCAGCTCATTTGGATGGTTCCCGGCCTGCTGGTCACAGAGTGGGCAAGAACCGTGTAACGCTTCAAAACACCGCTGCCGCAGTTCGGATTGGACTGCGGCAGCGGTGTTCTGTGCAATTTACTGGTGCCGGTATGCAGAATAGCAGAAGCTGCGGGATAACAAATATACCCGTAATACGATCTATTCCTTTTTATAGATTTCAACCACACCATCTATCTGACTTATACACTTGTAGTCGTAGTTTTGAAGCCGTTGCTTAAAAGCATCTATTCCATCAATCGTTCCCTCCTTAGCAAATCTTTTATAAGACGAAACCTCTGACACCTTAATGGCAATGTATTCACATCCGAATATATTTGTATCTGATCCATAACGTATATCATAGATCTCTTTGCGTTGAGAAAGATATGTAGTGTAGAACGTCGTTGCCGCAACCGAAGCATCTTCAGGAATGATACTCAACAACTGACGCTGACCGCTATAGTATTCACTATATTGCCTGCAATAGCTCATATATTTCACGGCTGTTCCCATGTTAATAGTGTAGAAGCATGTACTGCTAATACATAGAGCCAATAGGATAACTGCTTTCCTTTGATCCGGCCTTTTAATTTCTGCCAAGTTCACAGTTAATAAGTAAAACAGACACGCTGTTGACCCAAAAGTGTACTGGAACATTACGTCATGTTGATACTTGTAGTCACTCATCAGATTGACAAGAATATAGGGAATCAGGAGAATAAGCCTTTCATACCTTCGTGTTATCAGTGGAAGTCCGACAATCGGAATTAATGTTAATCCTATGAATTTAAGCTTTTCATAATCAATGCATTCATACAAGACTTTCATTGGACACATCAGCGCAACTTTAATAACAGTAAGCAAGGATTCTGAACCGCCATACATGAAATTACTATAACGATAGTTCATTACTCCTTCCCCGGCTATGGACAAATATGTGGTAACAAGACTGAACCACACTATTGAAAACAGTAATACAATTGATGAGATTGCTAATCTTCTTTTATCCTTATGCAGAACTGATCTGACTACAAAATAAAAAGCAATGATTCCAACATATACCGCTGCGTCTTCCTTTACAAAGCAGGCTAATACGGCAGTCGTAAAGACAACAAACGCCTTGCCACTATCAATTCCAAATAACAACCATAAAAGTAAGGGTGTCAAAAAGCAGTTTTCATGCAAATCATAACTCGTTCCTCCAGAAAAAGCAGGAAAGAGCAAAAGTAATATACAAATCAGCATTCGATACTTAGGTTGAAGTCCGTATAGTTTGCCAAGATTCCATAATGGGACAACTGCGCTGGTCAAAACAAACGCTTGCGTTATTTGCAACGTTTCCACATAGGGAAATATATAATATATAGGGAGCATCAAATAGTATATCGGAGAAACATGCACAGCAAAATGAGAAAGTAAACCATCTCTCTCAAGCGTAGTGAACGGTTGCCCCGTGGTCTTTAGATAATAAAACATTTGCGAAAAAATACCGAAATCAAATGTTGGGGTAGAAAAAGAATGGACACGCGCAACCGTCCACGCACAGTCAAATAAAAGGAACAAAGCGGCAAAAACAATCGTTGTGCATTGATATAGTCCTAATTTTTCTCTCGCCGTCTTTTGTATAGGGATAGTGCCGCCATTCCAGCCGAACCCAGCATATATACACATATACAAAGCAATTAGCACACATAAAATTACAAACCGCCAAGAAAATGCACAAATTGCAGAAGCAATTGCGTATATTGAAAAAGTGAGTACCAATCTCCATCTTTTTGTTTTACTATTATTACTTCTGGACAATACACTTTGCAAAACGAATCCAGCCGCTGTTAGTGCGGCCACCCGCAGTCCACACATTTTTGAAATTCCCGCCAAGTCGGCCAGCGAATGTTCGCCAGGAGGAAGCATGATATATTCAACCGCGGCCGCTCCCAGCCAGGCGCATATCAAGTGGAAAATAGCCTCCGGGATATCCAATTTTTTAGAAATCAGCATTTAATCCTCCGCAAATATAACCCCAAAGGGTCTCGCAGAATAGCTGCGAGACCCTCTGTTCATTTTGTTTGATTATGTATATTTGACGTCAATCAATGCGCTATTTTTTGTAAATAATGGGAGTCACGTTACCATAACCATTTAGTCTTTCGCTATCATACAGCGATCCGGATTCAACAGAAATTTTAATATAGTATTTTGCACCTTTCACAACTGTAAAACTCTTCCCACCGTAAATCCCATCTGCCTTACCGGTATAACTTCCAGCTACCTCGTCATTTGCGGCTTTGTATAGGGTCATCGTAAACTTTACAGATGCATCAGTATGCGTTGCAGTTCCATCCTTAATTTGTGCAAATGTGTCGATTCTAAGGGTAGTACTGTCTGCGGTAAACACATCCGTTTTTACCCATTGCCTGATGTTAAACTCGAAGTATCCATTTTCGGTCAATCTTTCACTACCAGAAACAAATCTGATATATTCGTCAGTGTCATCGAATTTTGCTGCTGAAGCACCCAACGGGAGGCACAGCAAAAGGACCATGCAAAGAGCGACACTAATAATTTTTTTCATCTGTTTCAAGTGAATTTCCCCTTTCTGATTTTCATCGGATAAATCTGTACAATGGTCATCATCCCCTGCCTTTTGTCACTGATGATTTATGACAAACAATTCGCCAATCCCTAGAGGTGCACTACTCTAACGATTCAAGGCATCTATGAAACGTTGATCAGGCGTTCCATACAACGTACTTAAAATAAGTCACAGGGCAATTACTCGTCTTGCAACATATGTGTTTTACATTCGCTCCCAATTACAACCGCATCGGAATCAACTTTTATACAACAATAGTTTCTTTGATCCTTCAACTTTGCAAATGGTCTTGTACTATATATAGCATAAAAATTAATATATGTCAATGCTACATATTGACAAATTAAAATTAAAGTTATATTCTTATTATGTAGAAAGGAGGATGCAGGTGAGCGAGAATTCAGGGCATGATTTTTCTTCTTATTTCAAGCGTGCAGTGAGTCCATTGATGGTACTTGCGCTGTTAAGGGGGAATGAGATGTATGGGTACGAAATAACGCAGGAGATTAACCGCAGGACAAATAAAAAGCTGTCCATCGCCGTCCTGTACCCGGTCCTTTATCGACTGGAGGAACAGGGCTACGTACGTATTGCAAATACCGTTATCGAAAATGGACGCGCAAGAAATTACTATGCCACGACACTAGCTGGCGAGGAATATTTGGATCGGGTCTATGGCGATTTTCTGGAGCTTTCGGCGTTGTTTCGTAAGATTGTAGAAGGAGAAATTACATGAACAATCCTATCGTGAATAAATTCTGTAGGAAGGTCGGCAAACAGCTGCAATGTATGCCTGCCACAAAAGGGGCTCTTTTGCGCGGCCTTTCGGATGAACTTTCCGAATTTCCGCCTGATGATGTTAGCTCAATCGCCGGAATAGAATCCCGTATTGGAACGGCTGACGAGGTGGCGGCAGAACTTCAAGGATCTATTCCAGAGGATGAAATCAAACGCTATGAATCAGGTGTCCGAAAGAGAAGTCTAATAGTGATTGGTGGGGTAATTGCCATCTGCCTGATCTGCATGCTGGTCGCAATTCTGCTTTTTATGAATGGGCCATTCTACATCGTTGAATCAATTAAGGAGATTCTAGATATGAAAAAGAGTCTGTTTTCTGTCATCATTGTATTACTCGTGTCGGTTTTCGCTGTTCCGTCTGCCTATGCGTCGGGCGGTGATTTTCATGAAAACGCAAAAGAAAGAATTATCTATTTGGCAGATGGAAGCTATATCGTTTCTACTGTCACTGAAGAAAATGCAAACACATCCCCATATGCTGCGGCAAAGACAAAAAGCGGCAGTAAAACCAGTACGGTATATTCAGCAACAGGCACCTCTTTGTATTCCATTACCGTGCATGGAACTTTTTCATACAATGGGAGTTCCGCGACGGCGAAGAGTTCCTCTTACTCCCATGCGGAAAATTCCCCACTGTGGAGTTTTTCAAGCGGTTCCGCATCCGTATCTGGTGCAACCGCAACAGCATCCGGAACATTTAAGTCAGCCTTGACTACCAAAACATTGACCGTTTCATTGTCTTGTTCTGCAAACGGAACACTTTCCTAAGAGAAAACTTCTGCGTAGCCTTTTGACAGCCAGCAGCTTTCTTTCCGCAAAAACAGCCGCGGTTCACACGAACCGCGGCTGTTAACATTTATTCGTCCCGTAGGAACATTACAATTATCAATTGTCAATTAATCTTCGATCACCGTCTGCTTTGCCCGAGTCTCGCATTTATGGAACACGACCACAAAGGCGATCATCTGGACAATGAAGGTCAGCACCCAGGACAACGGGTAGGAAATATACAGGCACTGCTGGGTATGGTATGCAGGGATGCGGAAGATGGTGTAGATCCACAGAATCCGAATGCCGCAGATGCCCAGCACCGTAATGATCATGGACAGGAAGGAGGCCCCCAAGCCCCGCAGGATGCCGGTAACCACATCCTGCATGCCGAACAGGAAGTAAGGCAGCACCGTGATGACCATACGGGTCACACCAATGGCAATGGCCTCCTCAGAATCCGTAATGTACAGGCCCAGCAGCTGTCCGGAGAACAGATTCATACCCACGCCTGTGATGATGCCTGCGATCACCGCATAGAGGATGCACAGCCCAGAGATTTTCTTCACCCGGTCGAACTGACCGGCTGCACTGTTCTGGCCCACATAGTTCACTGCTGTCTGGTGGAAGGAATTCTCAATAACATAGGCAAACCCCTCCAGATTTGCAACGGCTGCGTTGCCGGAGACGGCTACGGCGCCGAAGGAGTTCACCGCAGACTGGATCACCACATTGGAGGCGGAGAACATAGAGCTCTGGATACCCGCGGGGATGCCGATGCGCAGCATCTTCAGCAAGGGCTCTTTATAAACATGGAGCTTTTTCAGGTGCAGCCGGACCATATCGGTCCGTCTGGTCATCACATAAACAATGGCCACAGCAGACAGGCCCTGGGCGATAATGGTTGCCCAGGCCACACCGTCTACGTTCATGCCACAGCCCTTGACAAACACGATGTTCAGGATCACGTTCAAAACACCTGCCACAGACAGGATGAGCAAGGGCGTCTGCGTGTCCCCTGCGGCACGGACCATGGATGCGCAGAAGGTATAGACCAGATTCAAGGTCATGCCCAGGAAATAGATCTGCATATACTTGGTGGCCAGAGGCAGCACATCCTCAGGCGTGGACATTGCCTCCAGGATGTCCGCAGCAAACGGAACACCTATGGCCGTCAGGAACAGGCCGCTGAGCACCGCCGTTGGCAGTGCGGTATGCACGGTGCGGAACACCGTCTCCTCTTCCCGGCTGCCGATGCCATGGGCCACGGCAACGCCCGCACCAACGGAAAGGCCGAAAAACAGATTGATGATCAGGTTGATGATGGCGCCGGTGGAGCCAACCGCTGCCACGGCGATGCTGCCGCAGTATCTGCCCACAACGATCAGATCGGCGGCATTGAACAACAGCTGCAGCACACTGGTCAGCATAATGGGAACGGCATAGGAGACGATCGGCAGAGCCAGGGGCCCATGCAGCATATCCCGTTGAATTCTACGCATCTTTACAGCTTCCTCTCAAAAAACAATAGTCCGTGGTATTATACATCCGGATATATCAAATGTCAAAGCCCCGCTCTTACGAAAAAAGAGCGCCCGGAGGCGCTCTTTTTATCAAAATTTCCCGGTCCTTCCGGAATGGCTTCCGGTGGAATGGCTGGTTGTAACGCTGCCGCCGCCACTGCCGGAGGAACGGTTCTCCGTTGGCCTCGGCTGCCTGGTGACGGTTCTGCGAAGGAAGTGGTCAGACTGGCGGGTCAGGCGCATGGACCCGGGAACCGTATAGTCGTCTGCCTGGCTCCTGACCCCTGCCGAACGCATAGGTGCAACCAGGCACACCGCTGCAACGCCCGCCGCGAAAAGCCCCGGCAGGAAGAACAGGATGGAAAAGCCCTTGCTCTTTTGTGCATCGTTGCGGCTGGGCTGTCCCTGGGCAATGGGGGTTCCGTTTTCCGCCGCTTCCAGGTACTCCTGGCAGGCGTTCAGGTATTCATTGAAGGCACCATAATAGTCATTGTCTTGGAGATAGGGAATGACGCGATCCTCAATGGCATCCCGGCCTGCCTCGGAAAAGGCATAGTTCGCCCGGTCCGAATTAAAGTGCAGACAAAAATCCCGTTCCGCCATGCTGATCATGAAGGAAGCGCCTGCCTTCTCCGTGCCCCAGCCCAGATCGTAGGTCTCGTAAATATCCACATTGGCATCCCAGAAATCCGATTCTCTGGAATAATTGGTATAGTCATTGACTGCGATGATGTAAATGCCGAAGGAATAGGTCTGGCTGATCTCCTCCGCCCGGGCTTCCAATGCCATATGCTGCTCATCCGTTAAGAGGTTGGCCGCATCGGTCACATAGGGCAGCTTGCCGCCGGATTCGGCGGAAGCGGCCACCGTCACGGAAATCAGCAGCAGAATTCCCAGGAGGACTGCCCAAAAACGTCTCTGCTTCATGATGCTTCCTCCTTATAAGAACAGCCAGCCCAGCAGGGCTGTGCCTGCGGCGAAGGCAATGGCGATATAGCTCCAGAGCCGCTTGGCATCAATGGGCAGGTCGCCGATGAGCTTTCCCGTCTGCCCATTCATGGCAAACAGATAATTCTTCCCCTTCCACTGGGTGGACAGCAGCCACACCGGCAGCAGGGCATACTTCACTTCCCCGGGGTGGACCTGAATGCGTTTGCCCGTGGTGACGCAGCCCTCATAGCCCAGCACCGTATTGCGGATGGCATTTTCCGTGCTGCGCTCGCAGCGAAGCTTGGCCCGCTTGATGCTGTCTTCCTTAGACACATCGTATTTGTCCGCAAAGAAGCCCGGCAAATAGGACAGCTGGAAGGGCTTCAATTCTTTATATTCATAGGGCTCAATGGCATCCATATGGCTGTCCGGCATTTTGGAGGCACCGTCCACCGGGATCTTCTCGAACTCCAAGCTGCCCTGGCGGTGGACCAGGAAATGGTCTGTCTCCGTAATGATCTCATTGCTGGTGGTATGGCTGTGGGTCCGGGTGGCGTCGAAGCGCATATCCGCATCCACCTTGGCATCAAACAGCCAGAAGGGGACATAGATGCCCTTAACCTCCTCCAGGTGGTTTTCATTGGCAAAGGCCTTGGGCAGGATCGGCCTGCGGCGATAGTGCCGCTTCAGCGCCGCCACGGCATCCTCCTTGCTTTTGGCAAAGGGGATGATATAGTCCGGCTTTTTGGCACCGGCCAGCTGGCCCGGGATCACCGTGGGATTGCCGCAGTAGGGACAGGAGGTGGCCGCCGTGGTCTGCTCGCAGAGCAATTCCGCACCGCACTGGGGGCAGCTGTAGGAGCGCAGCTTCTCGGCATCCTCGCCCCACTCCGATCCTGCCTGAGACAGGTTCCAGCTTTCGTTCTGATCCTGCCGGATCTGCTCCTCCGCCTCGGCAAAGGCCTTTTCCGCATCCTCCGCATTGGCGGACTGCAGGGCTTCGATCTCCTCCAGGGTATAGGAGCTGCCGCAGTAATCGCATTCCAGCTTCCCGGAGGTTTCGCCAAAGTGCAGCGGGCCGGTACAGGCCGGGCATTTGTAATTGATGACTTCGCTGGGCATGAAACCCCTCCCTTTCTTTTGAACGCGGAGGTCGGGACAGTCCGGCCCCCGCAAACCTTAAATCACAATATCCTCGTCATTGAAAGGATCGCCGCATTCCGGGCAGAATTTGGGCGGATGCTTGGGGTCCTCGGGCTCCCAGCCGCACTTATCGCACTTGTACAGGGGCTCCCCTGCCGGCTTTTTAGCGCCGCACTGGGTGCAGAACTTGCCCTTGTTCACCGCGCCGCATTTGCAGGTCCAGCCGTCAGCGGGTTTCTTAGCACCGCACTCCGGGCAGAAGTTCCCTGTGGCCTCCGTGCCGCAGCTGGGACACTTCCAGCCCTGGGCCGCAGGAGCCGCCTTGGCGGCAGGGGTCTGGTAAGGCGTACCGCCGCCCTGCTGGAACAAGCCCTGCATATTGGCCGCACCGCCAGAGCCCGCCATATTCATGCCTGCAAAGGCCATCATGGGACCTGTCGCCGTGTTCTTGGCTGCAGCTTCCATGGCGTTGGCCGTAGCATCCACCATTCTGCCGGCCGCCGCGTTGCCGCCGCCCAGGAAGACGGACTGCTGCATATCCTTCAGCCGCTTCTCGTCCGCCTCGGTGGCGCTGACAGAGGAAACGCCGAAGGAAACGACCTCCAATCCACGCTTGCCCCGCCACTGCTCGGACAGGACTTCATTCAATGCATTGGCAATGTCCATGGTATGCAGAGGCAGCTCCGTATAGCTGATGCCCATGGCAGACATCTTTCCGAAGGCAGGCTGCAGCGCTGTCATCAGCTCGGATTTCAGCATACTGTCCAGACGGTCCCGCTTGAACTCATCGGTGATATTGCTGCACACATTCTTATAGAAGAGGATCGGATCGCAGATCCGGTAGGAATACTCGCCGAAGCAGCGGATGGAGATCTGAGTACGGAAGCCGATATCCTGATCCACGACCCGGAAAGGCACAGGGGTAGCCGTACCGTATTTGTTGCCGAAGAGCTCTTTGGTATTGATGTAGTAGACACGCTGGTCCTTGCCCGCATCTCCGCCGAAGGTAAAGCGGCGGCCCATAGCGGCAAAGCTGTCCTTCACGGACTGGCCCAGTGCGCCGGAGAAAACGCTGGGCTCTGTAGAAGCGTCATAAACAAATTCACCGGGCTCGGCGCAAACCTCCGCGATCTTGCCCTGATCCACGATCAGCATGCACTGGCCATCCGCCACCGCAATAACGGAGCCGGAGGAAATAACATTGTCGCTGCCCTTGGTATTGGAGGAACGGGAGGAGACCCGCTTCTTGCCCCTTACCGCCAGCACCGTCTCCGGAAGTGCGTCACAATAAAAATACTCCTTCCACTGGTCAGCCAGGACACCGCCGGCTGCGCCCAATGCAGCTTTGATAAGACCCATAGCGATCTCTCCTTATACATTTTAAACTTTGATAGGGCTTATCCCCGATCATTTGCTATTTTACCAAATCCGCACCGTGAAATCAAGAGTATCCTTGTGAAAAAGTGCTGCCATCTGGGCATTTTTGCCGTATTGTGGAATTCGTTGACTTTGGAAGCACCATAGACTATAATAAAACCATATCGCTTCACGGAGGCAATTATGAATTTGAAACCCAACTCCATTCTCTTCTCCCCAAAGCGGGCCTTCCCAAAATGGCTCTGGGATGCCTGTCTTCTGGCCCTGCTCATCCCGGTCTATCTGGGGCACTTTCCCCCGGAAACCGTCAATGCGCTGCGGCCGCTCATACTCGCAACCTCTCTTTGCGCCTATGGCATTCTGGCACTGAAAATCTATGTCTGGGACAATCATACCCTGCGGGAACTGCTGGGCATCAGTCTTATCCTGCTGCTTGTGGGTCTTGGTACTGTTTACAGCGGAAATCGCTGCTTTTTAAGCTGCTTTTTGCTGGTATTCAGTGCAAAAGGTCAGGATTATGACAAACTGTGTAGATTTTTCTTCTGGTTCTTTTCCGCCACCCTGCTTCTGAATCTTCTGCTTGTGGGCGCCGGAGTTCTGGAAGACACCCTCTCAACGCGCTGGGAAGCCATCAACTTTGGAGCAACGCGGCACAGCTATGGCTTTGGACACCCCAATACCTTTGGCTTCTGGACACTGCTCTTGATTTTTTCGGGTCTGCTGTACAACCCGGGAAAGAGCCACCGGGCGCTGTCCTGTCTGATTTCCATGCTGCTTGCGTTCTGCGTTTTTTGGGTGACGGACTCCAAGGCGGCGCTGCTCTCCTCTCTTGCCGCAATCGTGCTGTGCCTGATCGCGTTCCGGGTCGGCCCCTGGCTCTCCTCAAAAAAATGGAGTGTCCCTCTCTGTCTGGGGCTATACCTGCTGGGGATCGCCGCATTTCTCTCTCTGGCCCTGCTCTACCGGGAAGGCAGCAGCTTTTTCTCCACCTGCAATGCGCTGCTGTCCGACCGGCTGGCCTACTCCTCGGCGGCTTTCCGCAGCTTTGGCGTGAAGCTGTTCGGCGCGCAGGTTCATTTCCGCTGGGACCCTGTGGACAGTCTGTATGCCTATGCCCCCATCTGCATGGGGCTGATCCCCACCGTGCTGTACTTCGGGCTGAACCTTATTTCCCTATACCGCGCCGCCAGGGCCGGACGGTGGGACATCGTCGCGGTTGCCTTCGCCGGAGCGCTCTACAGCACCATGGAGTACGGGCTTATGAACCCGGTCCATCTGCCCATCTTCGCAGCATGTGCCCGGTTGAAAGTCGAAAAAGATAGAAAATCGTCGGTTTGACAGAAGGGTTCCAAAAGGCGCTTTGGAATTTTGGATGTTTTTTCGATGGTTTATCTATTGAAAAAGCGGATAGGATAATGCTATAATAGGCTTGAACCTTGTCCGGGAGCCGGATAAAAAATAGAATATATTAAGCGAGGTAAATCATTGATGATTACGTACGGAGAGAACATCAAGATTTTCTGCGGCAACTCCAATCCGGAGTTCGCCAAGAATATCTGCAAGGATCTGGGGGTAGACCTCGGCAAGGCAGAGGTGAAGACCTTTGCCGACGGCGAAGCCTCCGTCAGCCTGCTGGAAACCGTCCGCGGAGCAGACGTTTTCCTGGTTCAGTCCACCTGTAAGCCTGTCAACGATCATCTGATGGAGCTGCTGGTCATGTGCGACGCCTGCCGCCGTGCTTCCGCCGGCAGAATCACTGCCGTGATCCCCTACTTCGGCTATGCCCGTCAGGACCGCAAGGCCAAGAGCCGCGATCCCATCTCCGCCAAGCTGGTTGCAAACATGATCACTGCCGCCGGTGCAGACCGCGTGCTGACCATGGACCTGCACGCCGCCCAGATTCAGGGCTTTTTCGATATTCCTCTGGATCACCTGCTGGGCAACCCCACTTTTGTTGATTACTACCTCGCAAAGTTCCCCGAAACCGAGTACAACCACGATGATTTTGTGGTCGTCTCCCCCGACGTTGGCTCCGTGGGCCGCGCCCGTGCCTTTGCTGCCAAGGTCCACATGGGCCTGGCCATCGTGGACAAGCGCCGCCAGAAGGCCAATGTCTGCGAAGTCATGAACGTCATCGGCGATGTCAAGGGCAAGACCTGCATTCTGTTTGACGACATGGTGGATACCGCCGGTTCCCTGTGCAACGCCGCCAAGGCGCTGACCGAGCAGGGTGCCAAGGAGGTCTACGCCTGCGCTACCCATGGCGTGCTGTCCGGCCCCGCTTACGACCGCATTGAGGAGAGCCCCATCAAGGAGATGGTCTTCCTGAATACCATCCCCGAGGTGCGCAATACTGCCAGCGGCAAGCTGAAATTCCTGGATGTTTCCCATGTGTTCGCCCGTGCCATTGAGCACGTCCACGGCGGCACCTCCATTGCCGATCTGTTCTGATGTCCTCCGAAAACACATGGCTCATTGTAGGGCTGGGCAACCCCGGCCCTGAATACGCCAGGACCCGGCACAACATCGGCTTTCGCTGTCTGGATATTGTGGCTGATAAGCTGAACTGCACCGTTGACAAGGGCAAGTTCCAGGGACTCTATGGCATGACCACCTATCACGGAAATAAGGTCTACCTTCTCAAGCCCCTTACCTATATGAACCTGTCCGGCAAATCGGTACTCCAGCTCAGCGCGTATTTCCAGATCCCTCCCCAGCGGATCATCGTCCTTTTTGACGACATCTCCCTGGAGCCCGGGCGGCTGCGGGTTCGTCCCAGCGGCTCCGCCGGAGGGCACAACGGCATCAAATCCATCATTCAGGAATTGGGCAGTCAGGACTTCCCCCGGGTAAAAATCGGCGTGGGTGCAAAGCCTCACCCGGATTTCGACCTGGCGGACTGGGTGCTGTCCAGCTTCTCCGCTTCCGAAGAGAAGGCCCTTGCCGTCTCTCTGGAGAATGGCGCAAAGGCTGCACTGACCATTCTGGATGCAGGCGTCAGCGAAGCTGCAAACAGCTACAACGGCAGCCATCCTTAAACACACATTTTTCCTCCAGGGTATCCCCCTGGAGGAAACTGTCATTCACACGGAGAGGGAAAATTTCCCTTTCCGCTTTGCCGCGTTGCGACATTTTATCCCAAATGAGGTGCATTATGGAACAACCCCTGCTTTTTCTGCTGAAGACCATCCCGGAGTACGCCTCCCTCATTGAGGCTGTTAAAAATGACCGGAATGCCGCCGTCACCGGCATCGGGCAAATCAATCGGAGCCATATGATTGCCGGGCTGTACAAGGATACCGCCCGGCCCATTGTGGTGCTCTGCCAGGACGATATGGCTGCCCGCCGGACCCAAGAGGAGCTGCAATGCTTTCTGGGGCTGACCGCCCCCATCCTGCCGGGCCGGGACCTGACCTTTTATGACGCAGCGGTTGTCTCCCGCAGCTGGGAGCAGAAGCGTCTGCGGCAGCTCTATGATCTGGCCGCCGGTGCAACCCCCATTCAGATCATGACCTGGGAGTCCATGAGTCTGCGGACCCTGCCGCCCCATGTTCTGAACGAGGCCAGCTTCACTCTGGAAATCGGCAAGGAATATCCTCTGGACGAGCTGTGCGCGCGTCTGGTTGCTGCAGGCTACAGCCGCTGCGGCATTGTGGAGGGCGTGGGCCAGTTCGCCATCCGCGGCGGCATTGTGGATATCTACTCTCCCGGAGAGGACAATCCCGTCCGGCTGGAATTCTTCGGCGACGAGCTGGACACCATGGGCTATTTTGACATTGATACCCAGCGCCGCAGCGATAATCTGACCGCCATGCGCATTCTCCCCACCCGAGAAACCCTGGCAGGGCTGCATCCTAAGAGAAAGGAAGGGCTGCTCCATGACCTGTCAAACCTTCTTTCTCGCCAAAAGCGGCGGAAAAACCTGAATGTGCCGCTGATCGACACCCTGACAAAGGATATCGAAAAGCTGGAAAATGACGTTCATTCTCTAACTGCGGACCGGTATATGGCCCTTATCTATCCGGAAATGGCCACGGCAGCGGATTATGCTCCTCAAAATGCCCTCTGGGTTCTGTGCGACCACGCCAATTTGCAGCGAGCCGCCAAAACCAGGACCGAAGAAATGGGGCTGCAGCTGGACAGCCTGCTGCAAACAGGGCTGGTGGCCGGAGAGCTGTGCGATTACGTTGCCCAGTGGGAGGACTTCACTGCCGGGCTGCGGGGCCGCACCGCCGTCTACTTTGACGCCTTCGGCGGCAGCGCCTATCCGGAGGACGCAGCCCCCTCTCTGCTGCTGCCGGTAACGGCCAAGCAGCTGCCAAGCTATGGCGGCAACCTGGATGCCGCCGTCAGCGATATGACCCACTATCAGAAAATGGAGTTCGGCACCCTGGTGCTCTGCGGCACCCGCCACAGGGCGGAGCTCATGCAGCAGCTGCTGCGGGAAAAGAATCTCTCCGCTTTTCTGGCCATTCCGCTGAACACCCTGCCGAAGTCCGGACAAATCCTGCTGACAGACGGCACCCTGCCCTACGGTATGGAATATCCGCTCAGCAAGCTGGCCGTGCTGACCGAGGGGCAGCTCATTGCAAAGACGGAGCCCAAGCGCCGCTCCTCTGCCAAGAAGACCGCCACCAACCGGCAAAAGCTGAACTCCTTCACGGACCTGACCCCCGGAGACCTGGTGGTCCACGAAAACTACGGCATTGGCCGCTTCGTGGCCATGGAGCAGATCAAGGTTGATAATGCGGTAAAGGATTATATCAAAATCGCCTACCAGGGCTCTGACACGCTGTTTGTCCCGGCGACCCAGCTGGACCTGGTGAGCAAGTATATCGGCGGCGCAGAAAACGCCAATGTCAAACTGAACAAAATCGGTTCCGACGCCTGGCAGAAAACCAAGGCCAAGGCCCGAAAGGCCGCCAAGGATATGGCCGGAGAGCTGATTCAGCTATACGCCGCCCGGAAGCGGCAATCCGGCTATGCCTTCTCCGCCGATGCCCCCTGGCAGAAGGAATTCGAGGACAACTTCCCCTATCCCGAAACCGACGACCAGCTGCGCTGCATTGCAGACATCAAAAAGGATATGGAGTCCCCCATTCCCATGGACCGGCTGCTCTGCGGTGACGTGGGCTTCGGCAAAACAGAAGTCGCCCTGCGGGCCGTGATGAAGGCGGTCATGGACGGCAAGCAGGTGGCCATTCTGGTGCCCACCACGGTGCTTGCCCAGCAGCACTACCAGACCGCCGTGTCCCGGTTCCGGGGCTTCCCGGTGACCATTGACGTGCTCAGCCGATTCCGCACGCCAAAGCAGCAGCAGCGAACCTTGCAGGAACTGCGCAGCGGCAATGTGGATTTGATCATCGGCACCCACAAGCTTCTGCAAAAAAGCGTTGAATTCAAGGATCTGGGGCTGCTGGTGGTGGACGAGGAGCAGCGCTTCGGTGTAACCCACAAGGAGCGGCTGAAAGAGATCTCCAAAGGTGTGGATGTGCTGACGCTGTCCGCCACCCCCATTCCCCGTACCCTCAATATGGCCCTGTCCGGCATTCGGGATATGTCCACCATCGAAGAACCCCCGGCGGACCGGTACCCCGTCCAGACTTATGTCATGGAATACTCCACCGCCATTATTGACGATGCCATCCGCCGGGAGATTGAACGGGGCGGGCAGGTCTTCTATCTGCACAATCGGACGGAGACCATCGACCAGTGCGCCAGTGCCCTGCAAAAGCGCATTCCCGGCCTGACGGTGGGCGTGGCCCACGGGCAGATGAGCGAGGACGCTCTGGGAGAGGTCATGACCGCCATGGCCGAGGGAGACATTCAGGTTCTTGTGTGCACCACCATTATTGAAACCGGTCTGGACATTCCCAATGCCAATACCCTGATCATTGAAAATGCAGACCGCTTCGGCCTGAGCCAGCTCCACCAGCTCCGGGGCCGGGTAGGCCGCTCCACACGCCACGCCTATGCCTACTTCACCTACCGCCCGGACAAGAACCTGACGGAGATCGCCGAGAAACGGCTTTCCGCCATCCGGGACTTTGCCGAGTTCGGCTCCGGCTTCAAAATCGCCATGCGGGATCTGGAAATTCGGGGTGCAGGCAATCTGCTGGGTGCCGAGCAGTCCGGCCACATGATGAGCGTCGGCTACGATATGTATCTGAAGCTGCTGGACGAAGCTGTTCTGGAGGAGAAGGGCGAGGCCCCCAAGGCACCGGAATGCACCGCCGACCTGACCGTCACCGCCAACGTGGACAAGGACTATGTGTCCCGGGGCGAGGAGCGGATGGACCTGTACCGCCGTATGGCCGCCATTCGCTGTCAGGAGGATGCGGACGATCTTCTGGACGAAATTGTGGACCGCTACGGTGAGCCGCCCAAGGGCGTGCTGAACCTCATCGACATTGCCCTGCTGCGGGCCCAGGCCATGAAGCTGGGCATTAAGGACATCAAACAGAAGGGCGGAGACATTCTCTTTGTACTCACCAGCCTGAATTTCGATGCCGTAGGCAGCCTGTGCTCCGATGCGGACTACAAGACCCGAGTAGTCTTCCTGGCCAACGCCAAGGAGCCCACGCTGAAGCTGAAGCTCTCCGTCGGCCCCGACAGCCTGAAGCAGGCCAAGGCCTTCGTCGCCAAATACCAAAGCTGCTGCAACAGCTGATATCTTTCTGTCTTAAAGAAATATTATATTGTGTCCCCGGAAAAACCATGCTATAATTATGGTAACTTATGGAACCTACAGGAGGATTTTCCATGGAGAAAGAACCCCATGTTTTTGAAGAGGACGACGAGGCCTTTCTGCGCTCCCTGAATGCACTGCTGGAGGAACCGGAGCCCCAGGAAACGCAGGCCCCCCAGGATGCTCCAATGCCCAAAAAGCCGCAAGTCGGCAAAAAGAAAATGCCGCCAAAAACAGGCGGCTTCTGGAAAAAGCTGGGCATTGGAGTTGCCATTGCTGCCGCTGTGGCCCTGGCCTGTGCCCTGGGCATTCCGGCCGTTACCCGTATTATGGACCCATACAATGGGCAAATCGTCTCCGATGTGTCCGTCGGCGGCGTGGAAATCGGCGGTCTGACAAAAGGAGAAGCAAAGAAGGCCCTGCAAGCCGCCTTTGGCGAGCAATTTTCGCAGAAGACTATGGAGATCAACTTTTCGGAGGCGGGAACCGTGCTGGAAAAGCTGAATATCCGCTACCCCGCCAATTCCCTGCTTATCTCGCCGGAGGAATCCCATGCAAAGCTGGATGCCGCTGCGGCCGTAAAAGCCGCCTATGCCCTTGGCCGGACGGATTTGGACGGCTCCCGCACCATGTCGCTGCTGCCCTACCTGGGCCTGGACGAAGCCGCCATCCGGTCCGTCGCTGACAGCTACGCCCAGCAGCTCGCTCAGCTCTATCAGGACAGCAACTATACCATTCAGGGCACAGCCCCGGATGTAACGAACTACGACGAAAGCACCCCCTGCCAAACCGTGACGCTCTTCCGGGGCTACCCCGGCATTGAAATTGACGCGGATGCCCTGTATAACGAAATTCTGGAGGGCTACAATACCGGCAGCTTTGCAGTCAGCTATCAGGGTACCGTATCCGCCAAAAAGCCCGTATCTCCGGACCTGGACGGCCTGTGGGAACAGACCCGGCTGGCTCCCGAAGATCCCAGCGTGGATCTGACCAGCTACCAGGTCATCCCCGGCGTACATGGCTATGAATTTGATCTGGCAGAGGCCAGGCAGCAGTTCCAGAATCTGGCTTATGGTGAAAGCACCCTTATTTCCCTGCACTACACCGATCCCGAAATTGCTGACGAGGACGCCTATTTCCAGGATGTCTTAGGTCACTGCGAGACACCCCACGGGGACAATGAAAACCGCAACGGCAATCTGCGCAAGGCCTGCGGGATGCTGGACGGGCTGGTGCTTCAGCCCGGGCAGGAGCTCTCCTACAACGAAGCTCTGGGCCCCAGAACCAAGGAACTGGGCTGGCTGCCTGCCCCTGCCTACTCGGGCACGAAGCTGGTGGATTCTCCGGGCGGCGGCATCTGCCAGGTGTCTTCTACCCTGTACCTGGCCAGCGTCTATTCCGAGCTGACCATCGTAGAACGGCGGAACCACGGCTATCCCGTCAGCTACATTCCCCTGGGCATGGATGCCACTGTCAGCTGGGGCTTCGCGGATCTGAAGATCCGCAACGACTCCCCCATGCCCGTGAAGATCCAGGCAGAGGAATCCGACGGTTATGTCCGCATCTCCATTCTTGGAACGGAGACCCGGGACTACAATGTGGAAATGTCCTATACCGTCGGCGGTCGATATGTGCGGACCTATATGAGCAAGATCGACAAGGAAACCGGCGAAGTGATCTCCAAGGAGCCCTACGCTTTGTCCGGATATATGGACGATATCTACTAATTTTTACAGGAGCGGTCAAAGGCCGCTCCTGTCTTTTTATGGGGAACAATCGTTAAGATATCCTTAATTTGCACATTTTCTCTTGACGGATTGGTCTATTTATGATAGACTTTCAATAGGTCGATGAGCGATAGACCATTTGCAGAAAGGATGATTTCTTATGGAAGAACGCAAGCTCGGTCCCGTAGAGCTTCGGTTTGCAGAGCTCATCTGGGAGAACGCCCCCATTTCTTCCGGGGAACTGGTAAAGCTCTGTGCCCGGGAGCTGGAATGGAAAAAATCCACCACCTATACGGTGCTGAAAAAGCTCTGCGAGCAGGGTCTTTTTCAGAATCAGAGAGGCACCGTCACCGTACTGGTATCCCGTCAGGACTACCAGGCAAGGCAAAGCAAGCAGTTCGTGGCAGACACCTTCTCCGGCTCCCTCCCCGCCTTCCTCGCAGCCTTTGCCCAGGGAGCACCGCTGTCGCAAAAAGATATTGCCGACATCCGTGCCCTGATCGACCGGTTTGAACAGGAGGGACAGACATGACAAAGGTATTCCTGTATCTTGCCAACCGCAGCATTCGCGCCGGTTTTCTCATTCTGGCGGTCATTGGGCTTCGTTTTCTTTTCCGAAAGCTGCCAAAAGGGCCTCAACTGCTGCTCTGGGCAGTGGTTGCCCTGCGGCTTGCGGTTCCCTTTTCCCCAGAGAGTCCATGGAGCCTGCTTCCAAGCGCTGAACCGCTTTCCTCTCAGGCCACAATAAATACACCCCTGCAAGGCTATCCCTCGATTTTACAGGCTGAAAACGAAATTTCTGTACCAGCGGCCACGGAAGCGCCCCACGTGGTCACCGGCGCGGCTCCTACCACAGCCACCCAGCCGCAGACGGGCAGTTCCGCTTCCCCAGGTGCTTTGGAAACGCCCGCAGCCTCCGGCCTCGGTGATCTGGATGTCTTTTTCCGTATCTGCACCGTTGTCTGGCTTCTGGGCATGGCGGCTATGATTTCCTATGGCCTGATCAGCTATTTGCGTCTGCGGAAAAAGCTCTCCGTCAGCCTGCGGCAGGATGGGTGCGTATACATCTGCGATGAGATTTCCTCCCCCTTCATCCTTGGGCTGTGCCGCCCGCGCATCTATCTGCCCTCGGGCCTAAGTCCGGCGGCAAAACCCTATGTATTGGCCCATGAGCAGGCACACCTGCGCCATGGAGACGCCTGGTGGAAGCTATTGGGATTCCTGCTGCTCAGTGTTTATTGGTTCCATCCTTTGGTCTGGGCCGCCTACGCTCTCTTCTGCCGTGACCTGGAAATGGCCTGTGATGAGCGAGCCGTCAAGGGAATGGATGACCGGCAGCGAAAGGACTACGCCTGCACCCTGCTTCTGTGCGCCGCACCGAAGGGCAGCTTTTCGGTATGCCCGGTAGCATTCAGCCAGAACAGCATCAAGGCACGAATTCGAAATCTTCTGCAAAAGAAAAATGCCAGACTCTGGGCCGGGCTTCTCGCACTCATAGCAGCGCTGGTTGTCATTCTGTGCTTCGCCACGAATCCAAAAAGCAGCGAGCGCACGATCCCGGATGACAATAGCAGCACTCCGGAAACAGAGGCTGTAAGCATGGCCCCGGAAGACCAGGCGGCAGCTGATTTCATGCAAAAATATCTGGATGTCTGTCAGTACGGCAGTTTTGAGGAATATGCCAAGCTCGTCTACTTCCCAAACACCGCCGTCTATGTCCAGCAGCAGGAACTCTTTTACCCTTCCGTCCATGACCCGGCAGCCATGGATTCCTGGCGGCGCATCAACGACAAACTGTGGGCCTTTGCCATCTTGTACGACGGCATTGCAGCGCCCAATTATCTCTTCGTTGGAGAATTGGATGGTACGATGAAGGTGATCCAAGCCGTGGAGGATATTCCGGAGTCTCTGCGGGAGAATCTCCGGAAAACAGACTTTCACAGTGACACTTTTATGCACGAATCCTCCGAATTTTTGCAAAGCCTGTATGATCTGCGTTTCTTCGCCGTTCCAAAACAGGTGGAGTGCTTTCAGCTAGATCGCATCCAGGCCAGCGGTAAGCAGTTCAGCTTTCAGAACTTTTTGAACTCCACGGATGCCTGGCGCATCTCAGAAGACAGCGGCGATATCCCCGGACTGGAGGAGATCGACACAGGCTGTCGGCTCACCGGCTATGACGGAAGAATTCTTGTTATCCGCAGCGGGCAGGAGGGCATTGATCTGTACAATGCCGACGGGTCCTGGAACGAGCGAATTCTCGGCTTCTCCGGTGATGAAATACTCGGCTGTATCAAAGAATGGGCCCTGAACTGGGATGGCTCCAATGAAGAATTCCTGAACGCATCCAATGCCATTGTCCTCGATATGGACAGCAGCCAGATTCTCTATTCCTGGGGCAAAAACGATTCTGCGTACAATGCAGGCGACTGGTGCCGACTGGCGCTGGCCATTGCCGCAGTACAGGCGGTTCCTGACCCGGAAAATACCGTTATCGATGTGCGTGCCCCCCGCACCGGGCGTTATACCGGCTTCCGGGATGAAGTTTTGCACGGACTGACCGTGCAGGATCATCTGTATCGAATGCTTCTGTTCAACCAGCAGGATTCCGCCTATGCGCTGGCCTGCGGTATTTTCGGAAACACGACTGCGGCTGTGAAAAAAATGAACGAGGCGGCAGAAAGCATTTGCGGAAACGATCCCTATTTCCGCGATATCTCCGGTCAGAACTTTGGAAGTCTTTCCGTTACGGACCTTGCCAAGTTGATCAACGCCATGCTTGCAGAGCCGCTGCTGAACAAGATCTGGTGCGCCTCCTCTTACACGGTTCCCGCCACGCAGGAGCTTGTCTATTCCACCAATGCCCTTCTGGTCGGCAATCCCACAGGATACCATGGCATTGCCCAGGACGACCGGGTCACCGGCGGCCTGACTTCCGTGTCCGGCGATTATGCCGATATGGCCGTTACCGCCGAATATCAGGGCAAACGCGTACTGTGCATTCTCACCGGAGCTCTTCGTATTACCCATCCCTATGGGGACGACCCCAACAGCTACAGCGTAGTAGACTACTGGGGAAATTACGAGGAAACGGAAAAGCTTCTGAACATCGCCTTCGGTTAATGCAAAACCGGCTGCCCGCGGGCAGCTATCCATAAAACAGGTTTCACGAAACAAATAATATAGCAGTTGCCGGACAAGGGTTGCTGACAAAAGGGGTATGTGCCGTTAAGACACATACCCCTTTGCCTTTTTGCTGTTTTAAAGGTTGATTATGGCCGATTATTTGCCGTTACGCGTCTTTCGGAGAACGCTTGATGGGATTTGCCGCCCTACTTGAAAAGCGGGCGGCAACAATCGCTTTGCCAAAGGAAAGTGAGAGCTATATATTATCCAGAGGATACTGCAAGGAAGATTAGTTCTGATTCATTCCGAATGGTTCATAGGTCAGCAGCTTTTTCTTCCAAAGAGTCTCTGCATCAATAATTTGATTGTCTGGAAGTGCCTTGGACAAAACCTGCAACACTGAAAACTGCAAATCGTGGCAACTATGATTTACAGACTTCAAGTGGCTGATCATTCCCTTGTTGTTTCCGTGACCGCCCGTAGCGACGTAGATAGACCAACGCCCCAGCAGGCCGTCATAGCCATAGGTCGAGCCGACATATCTGTCTCCCGTCTTGGTGTCCACAATCAGATAGACCGCATTGACCGCAGCCATGGCCGCCTGCCACAGCTCATAGTCCGTATCGTTTTCGACAACTTCTTTAGTTCATCGAAGGATAGAATAAGATTTTCAAATCCCACAAAAGGCTTCTGGTTCTTTGACTCAATTGCCACGATGGGCTTTTCGGTGGTTGCTTTTTGATGCCACATCCGAGCTGACCCGCCCCAGTCAATCACCAGCTTTCCCTCGTACTCTTTCAGCAAATCCACATATTGCAAATCAAAAAACGCCATTTCGCCACGGTATTCCATGGCTTCACAGTCAGGTAATCCGGCAGGGCATACATCCGGTGTATCAGGCACAGAACCATTGACACGATAACAAGAGTGCAGTCTCGCGTATGTACCGCCATCGCTGATGAATGTGATCCAGTAGGAATATCCTTTGCTGAACCCGTCTTTTTGGTGCTGTGTATATTCATGCGCCATACCGGCTTTATAACATTCTCTGAAACGTTCGTCAGATAATGCATGCCGGATCAGCTTTACCCGCTTCGGGTCAAGCCCCACATTTTTAAGCACATCGGAAAAGTTCAGAATCGCCATGGAAGCCCCTCCTTATTTTTGTTCTCCATTTCAAATTCTACCACAGATTTTTTCGTTGTAAAGCGCGCTTTCCCACCGGCGCAGGATCTCCGCCAGCTTCGGTGTCAGCCGCTTGCGACACTCCTGCTGCAGTTCCTCCGGCACGCCGTAGAACGCCTCGGCGATGCTGCCGGTGATGGCGGCGAGGGTGTCGCTGTCGCCGCCGAGGGACACCGACGTGCGCAGCGCGTCTTCAAAATCTGTGCTTTCCAGAAATGCAATAATAGCCTGCGGCACGGTTTCCTGGCAGCTCTCTACATGATGGTAGGTGGGGCGAATCTCCTCGCAGGTTCGGCTGAGATCGTAGCCAAACTCGCGCTCCACATACGCCTTGATTTCCTCTTTTCCGTGACCTGTGCGGGCGAGAAAGATGGCCGCGGCGGTGGCCTGCGCGCCCTTGATGCCCTCCGGGTGGTCGTGGGTCACCTGGGCGGTGAGCCGCGCCAGATGCAGTGTTTCCGCCATGTCCTTCGCCAGCCATGCAGCAGATGACACCCGCATGGCGCTGCCATTGCCATAGCTGTGGTAGGGCTGCGGATTATCCTCATAGAGCCAGCTGCCAAAATGGGTGCCATAGCCCCGGTCGGGGTAGGCGCGGCCCAGCTGCTGCATCTCCCGCACCAGTGCCGCTTTGATGGCGGTATCGTCTTGCCCACGGGTGCTGAGCAGCGCCTTCGCCACCGCCAGCGTCATCACCGTATCGTCGGTGAAGTCGGAACGGCGGCTGAACAGGGGGAAATCCTTCGCCTTATAGTTGTTGCAGTCGAACTCGTAGGGGCTGCCCACGATGTCGCCCAAAATCGCGCCGTACATACGCTTACCTCCCTCTTTTCTGCACGTCCTCGTCGATGCGGCGCTTCCAGTCGGCGCTGAGCGGCCGGGCGGCGCGGACGCTGCACACGGCCTCGCTGATGACCTCGTAGTTCAGCGCCGTGCCCGCCTCGTCGCACTTGTAGTTCACCGAGCGGTCCGCACCGATGCCGAAACGTGCCGCCTCCTTTGCCGCGTCGATGTTTGCGCCGAGGAACAGGAATTCCCAGCCGTACTTCTCCTTCTGCCGCTCAATCATGCGGCGCACATGCTCGTAATCGTAGCGGCGGCTGGCGTTTTCGTAGCCGTCGGTGGTGATGATGAACATCGTCTTCTCCGGCACATCCTCCCGGCGGGCGTACTTGTGAATGCTGCCGATGTGGTGGATAGCGCCGCCCACGGCGTCCAGCAGCGCCGTGCAGCCGCAGGTGAAGTACTCCTTTTCCGTCAGGGACGGCACCTCGCTCAGCGGCAGGCGGTCGTGGATGACCGTGCTGTCGTTGGCGAAAAGCACCGTGGAAACCACCGCCTCCCCCGCTTCCCGCTTCTGCTTTTCGATCATGGAGTTGAAGCCGCCGATGGTGTCCGCCTCCAGTCCCGACATAGAACCGCTGCGATCCAAAATAAAAACCAATTCCGTCATAAAAAAGCCCTCCTTCGTTTGTCTGTACTCACATTGTAGCGCATCCGAAGGAGGGTTTGGTCGCCTGCGAGGCGACATTTATTGGGTTTTCAGGCGGCTCTCCCACTCGGCTTCCTTGAAGCCGACCAGCACGAAGTCATTGCCCACCAGCAGTGGGCGCCTGACCAGCATCCCGTCTGCTGCAAGGAGCTTCAGCATCTCGTCCTCGCTCATTTGGGGCAACTTGTCCTTTAGCCCCATAGATTTGTATAGCAGACCGCTGGTGTTAAAAAACCTTTTCAGCGGCAGACCGCTACGCTCGTGCCATGCGGTCAGCTCGTTGTAAGTAGGATTTTCCATTTTGATGTCTCGGAATGTATAGGAAATGCCGTTCTCGTCCAGCCACTTCTGCGCCTTCTGGCAGGTGGTGCATTTGGGGTAGCAGATAAAAGTCATGGTGTTACGCTCCTGATAGTCTTTATGTCGTTGGTCACCTCGCACTTACAATTCAGCCAGAACATACTCTTTCAGCACATCTCGCATTTTCACAACGAGGTCAATGGATTTATTCATAAGCTCCGGATAGTTTTCCTGATTTTTGAAATCCAATCCATTGATATATGTGCAAATCAGAGAGGATTTTTTGTTGTCCAGCCTCTCCCATGACAGCGCCATTCCCATCGCCGCTTCTATTTCTGTCTTGTGCTGCTTCATATAGTCAAAGCGTTCCTTGTTGTCAGCAATCCACAGCCCAACTCTTATCTTATGCTCTTTGTTGACCAAGTCGATTGAAATTTGACATTCCGATGAACCAACTGCAACAGAATACCAATGATCCGTGGTCGCTTTACGCTTGTTAAAAGGCTTGCCGCGCTGCTCAAGAATATCGTTGAACTGCGTCCAAAACTCCAATCTGCAGCCCTGAGACTCGTTCATCTCCTTATCCTGTGAAATGCGTTTCACAATTTTTGCAAAATCGTTGGGTTGCTCAATAATCTTAAATTGCGGTGCAGGCTCTGAATCGCCTATCTTGTAGGCATGGATCTCTATCAAGAAAAAGGAAATGCTATCATCTGTGTGTTTGTTGAGCCACTCGATGGCGCTTGCGTGTTCATCACGCGCGGCAGCAACTACCCACACAACAACAGAAGCGTCAAGACCGGATGCATAGGTCAATATTTTCCCTAAGTGGTCATGGTTGGTCTGTTCAAGCTGATTTTCAATGAGCACGACTTTCCCTGTGATCTCATCTCTGCATAGAATATCGCAACGATAACTACCAACAAGCCTTTCTGTTTCAATATCCGTTAGCGACAAGTTAAGTACATTTCCAAGCTCTTGAATGTTCTCTTCCGCAGCAAGCCACTTTGAAAAATCATATTGTTCATGCGGCCAGACTATTCTTATATCGACCTCGTGTAGCTTTCCAAGTTTCATTTTTCTTTTCCTCCCTTCACGTCTATGCCCCTAACAGACTCTGGTCGAACGCGAACAGCGCCTCGTTGATCTCGAAGATGTCGTACTTCTTCTGCCTGATGAAATACTCAATAATGACGTCGAACTTGCTGCTGGCACTGAGGGCGTAGCCCGCGCGGGCAATGAGGTCGCGGGTCTCCGGTAGGCTCAGCTCCAGCGCGATGGCGAAGGCCACCGCCGTGGGCTTGGAGGGCTTGTAGTCCGGGTTGTTGCGGATTTTCGAGAACAGCTTGCGGTCTACGTTGGCCTTCTTGTAGACCTCAGCGTCCTTTTTTCCGCTGCGGTCGATGAGCTTCAACAGCGTCTCTGAAAATCCAGCGTCCAAATGCGCAAGCGCCTCGTCCAGCCCGGAGGTCGCCATGGGCGCGTCCTCGTAGGCGGTCAGCATCCGGCTTTCAACGACGCCCATCCGGCGCATCCGCTCCCGGCGGGAATCGGTGTGGGCATCCACATAGTAGTCGTCGATGTAGGCAGCGATATCCGCGAACAGCTTGTTGCCGATCTGGTACGCCGCGCGGTCGAAAATGACGATGTACACCGTCATGTCGTTTTCAGCCAAAAATTCGCTGATGGCGTCCACCGCCACGCGGAGCGCCTGATCCTTTGGATAGCCAAAAACGCCGGAGGAGATCAGCGGAAATGCCACCGTCTCACAGCCGTGCTCCTTCGCCAGCGCAAGGCTGGTGCGATAGCAGGAGGCGAGCTGTTCCCGCTCGCCGTACTTACCGCAGTTCCACACGGGGCCGACGGTGTGGATCACATAATTGCACGGCAGGCGGTACGCGCCTGTGATCTTGGCCTCGCCAGTCCGGCAGCCGCCCAGCGTCCGGCACTCCTGGAGAAGCTCCGGCCCCGCCGCACGGTGGATGCAGCCATCCACGCCGCCACCGCCCAGCAGGGATTCCTTCGCCGCGTTGACAATGGCGTCCACGCTCATTTTCGTGATGTCATTGCGAACAATGATAAGGGGCATGATACTCACCTCTGCGCAATCATTATTTAAATTCATTGTAGCAAAACAAAACCGGGTTCGCAATGGGTAAATCATTTCAAGTGCTCTTCTCTAAGGGCTTGGGACTATCCCAAATCGAGTAGGAGGCTAGTTTCCTAGCCGACCTCCCACACCACCGTGCATACCGTTCGGTACACAGCGGTTCAACCGCATAAGTGCATAGACTCGTACCGGTCAAGGATGCTGTAGTATCCGGCTTGTACGAGTCTTTCGTTTGTAATGGTCGTTTTCAGAATACCGCTTCCGGCAATTGCCCAATATCCCTTTCGAGAGTTCCCGTTCCTGTAAGCTTGCCACTGGGGCATTCCCAGTTTTACAAGGTTCTTCACTCTCGTTCTGGGGAGCTTCCACTGTTTCCAAATATAGGAGCGGAGTCTTCTTCTCAGCCATTCGTCCCACCTTTGCATTGTCGTCTTCATACTCGCAATCCCGAAGTAGCCCAGCCAGCCCCGGGTGTAGACTTTTACGTTCTGCATCACGACCCGAACATTTCTGCCGGATGAGCGGGAAGTCAGCTCTTTCAGCTTAGCCCTTCCCGCTACCGGGCGGACTCGGGACTTTCACCCTAGAGAACGTGCGCTCACCGGGCGCACAAAGCAGAACAGC
>ERZ773104.541-NODE-541-length-59146-cov-11.075223_pt1 | contig 59146 bp, 56 predicted proteins | sample MGYA00511920_ERZ773104 | MGnify/ENA primary metagenome ERZ773104 (study PRJEB29015, sample SAMEA2737857) | human gut metagenome | biome: human gut; feature: human-associated habitat; material: faeces | place: China | collected 2012 ... | reverse complement strand
CGCCTCCCTTAAGCCGCATTCTTTCCCCCTTTCTTGGCGGGACAAGAAAGGGGCCGCCGGAGGCACCCCGCCGAGATGCGGACAGGGCTTCATTTCAAAAAAATCCACCCCAAATCCCCCACTCATCCGCACCCCAAATTTTCTCCACAGCCCCTGTGAAATGTGAAAAGATAACCTGTGGAAAAAATCCGGACAAAAATTCCGTTCACAGGCCCTGTGGAAAGAATTGAAAGTTTCCACAGTCGGGTGTGGACAAAAAACAGCGCCGCCTCTAGGAGATTCCCCGGTTTTCCACATAAATTTCCCCTACTGCGGCTGTTACTACCTAATATCCTGTAAATAAATATATATCTTTATCGTAATACAAGAAAGGATGAACGCGCATGCGCTTTACCTGTGAAAAAAATCAGCTGCTTCAAGGACTCAATATCGCGTCCCGTACCGTAGCGGTCAAAAGCTCTCTGAGCTTGATCGAGGGAATTCTGTGCAGAGCCGGAAACGGTATTTTCCTCACCGGTTATAATATGGAGACCGGCATTACCTATGAGATCGATGCCGACGTCAAAGAACCCGGCGAGTGCATCCTGCCTGCCAAGCTCTTCGGCGACATTGTCCGCCGCCTGCCGGAAGGGCCTGTCACCGTGGTGGTTGACCCTGCCTTCAAGGTCTCCATCCGGGCCGGCTTCGCCTCCTTCACCATTTCTGCCGAAGACGCCGAGGACTATCCGGAGCTGCCGGACGTCAACGACGGCCGCCCCATTCAGATCCCCCAGAGCAAGCTCAAGGAGCTGATCTCCGGAACCATCTTCGCCGTGGCCGACAACCAGGCCCGGCCTATCCACAACGGCGTAAAATTTGAGGTATCCGATACCGCCGTCACCACCGTAGCCGTGGACGGCTTCCGTCTGGCCCGTCGGACCTACCACCCCGAAGAGGGACTGGCACGGCAGATGGATTTTGTAGTCCCCTCTCAGGGGTTGAAGGAGCTGGAAAAAATCCTGACGGATTCCGAAGATATGGCCTCCTTCCTGCTGGGCAGCAAGCACATTCTCTTCCAGGTGGGTGCAGCAACCCTGGTCTGCCGCCTGCTGGAGGGTGATTTCCTGGATTGGCGCCGGGTGGTGCCCACAGGCAGCCCCATCAAGCTGGTTGCCAACGTCAGCGATCTGGCCCAGAGCGTGGAGCGTGTGGGACTGATCGTTTCCGAAAAGAACAAGAGCCCCGTGCGCTGCATCTTCTCCAACCAGGAGGTCCAGATGCGAACCTCCAACACCCTGGGAGCTGCGGAAGATAAGTGCTCCTTTGCCGGTGACGGCCAGGAAACGGAGATCGGCTTCAATGTCAAGTACCTTCTGGAGGCCCTGCGGGCTGTTCCCAGCGAGGAGGTCACCCTGGAGCTGACCAACGGCCTGAGCCCCATCGTCCTGACCCCCGTAGACGAAAAATATGACTTCGCCTACATGGTCCTGCCGGTACGGATCAAGGGATAAAAAAGCTTCCCCTAGGGGGAAGCCGGCTCGGCGAAGCCCTGACTGAGGAGGGGCGTTTCCCCACCAGAGCGGCTAGAAAAATCGGAAAAAGAATCATTTTGGAAGTGAAATCATGAAAGTAACCGTCAAGAAAAAGGATGAAAGCAAGCTCCTGCCCATTGAGACGGAGTTCATCAAACTGGATGCAGCACTCAAATACGCGGCCCTGGTAGCCACCGGGGGTGAGGCCAAGGAGGTCATCGCGGAAGGAATGGTCACCGTCAACGGCGAACCGTGCACCATGCGGGGCAAGAAGCTCCGCCCCGGCGACAGCTTCTGCTTCAACGGCGAGAGCTATAAGATCAGCGGCCATGCAGCTGTGTGAGCTGAATCTGCGGGGCTTTCGGAACTACGACGACCAGCATTTTTCCTTCGATCCGGGGGTAAACCTGATCGTGGGCCGCAATGCCCAGGGAAAGACCAATCTGCTGGAATCCATCGCCTTTTTGGGCAGCGGAAAGAGCTTCCGGGCCCAGAAAACGGCGGAAATGATCGGCTTTTCCCGGGACTTTGGGGAGCTGGAAGGAGTGGTTCTGTCCCAGGACCGGGAGCAGACCCTGCGCTGGGTGCTGTTTCCCGGGGGAAGACCCCGGCAGCTGTGGCAAAACGGGGTGAAGAAGAAAAGCGCTTCCGAGCTCACGGGGGTGCTGCCCACGGTGCTCTTCTGCCCGGAGGATCTGATGATCCTCAAAAGCGGCGGCGCTGCCCGGCGGCGGTTTGCGGACCTGGTGCTCTGCGCCCTGCGGCCCAACTACGAGGCGGCCCTGACGGAATACGGAAGAATCCTGGAGCAGAAGAGCCGGATTTTGAAGGACAGCGCCGAGGATATCCGTTTGCTCTCCATATTGCCGGACTACAATATCCGGCTGTGTCAGGTGGGGGCGCTGCTGATCTCCTACCGGGCGAGGTTTTTTGAGGCCCTGGGCAAGGAAGCAGCGGTGTTTCACGACCGGTTTTCCGGGGGCAGCGAGGCGTTTTCCCTGGAATACAAGACCGTTTCCACGGTTTCGGACCCCTTTGCGCCGGTTTCCAAGCTGACGGAGGACTTAAACGCCCATCTGGAGGCCCACTACCGGGCGGAACTCCAGTCCGGCCAATGCCTGACGGGCCCACACAAAGACGACTTCACCATCACCCTTTCCGGCATTGATCTGAAGGCCTATGGTTCTCAAGGCCAGACCCGCACCGCAGCCATCAGCCTGAAGCTGGCCCAGAGAAAGCTCATGAAGCGGGAGTTTGGCGAAGAGCCCCTGCTGCTGCTGGACGATGTCCTGTCCGAGCTGGACGAAAAGCGGCAGGACTTCGTGCTGAACCAGATCTCCACCGGCCAGGTCTTTATCACCTGCTGCGAACCCGGCAGGTTTACCAAGCTGGGGAAGACCATGGAGATCAGCAACGGAGAAGCGGTTTAGAATTGACAATTGTCTTAGTTGACAGTTGACAGTTAACAGTTGACAGTTGTGGTATTTCCTGCGGAAATGTTTTGAAAAAATCAAATATTGAACGGAATCCCAGGAAGTGACCTGGAATATCAAATAAAATTTGTTTTAAAATCTGTCCCGTAGGGACACCTTAACTGTCAACTGTCAACTGTTAACTGTCAACTGATTCAGGTTTTCTCCCAATTTATATATAACACGACAGCGTATTATCGACACAAAACGTTAAAAAATGGAGGACAACATGTCTGACGAAACAAAAGTGACTCAGGAATATGGCGCGGAGCAGATCCAGGTGCTGGAAGGGCTGGAAGCAGTCCGCAAGCGGCCCGGTATGTATATCGGCTCCACGTCTTCCTCCGGTCTGCATCATCTGGTCTACGAAATCGTGGACAACGCCATTGATGAGGCATTGGCCGGATACTGCAAGCATATTACCGTGACCATCAATCCCGGCAATTCCATCACCGTTACCGATGACGGCCGCGGTATCCCCGTGGATATCCAGCCCCAGACCGGGCGGCCCGCATTGGAGGTCGTGTATACCGTGCTGCACGCCGGCGGTAAGTTCGGCGGCGGAGGATACAAGGTCTCCGGCGGCCTGCACGGCGTGGGCGCGTCGGTGGTCAATGCCCTGTCCGAGTGGCTGCGGGTGCGGGTGCATAAAAACGGCAACATCTATGAAATGAAGTTCGCCCGGGGCCACATCACCCAGGAAATGAAGATCGTGGGTAAGACGGACCACACCGGCACGGAGGTCACCTTCCAGCCGGACCCCGAGATGTTCGACACCCTTGTTTACGACTACGAAATTCTCCACGAGCGGATGCGGGAAGAGGCCTTCCTGAACGCCGGTCTTTCCATTGCCATTACCGATGACCGGGAAGAGGAGAAAAAACAGGACGTCATGTGCTTCGAGGGCGGCATCCGGGAGTTCGTCCGCTGGGCCAACCGGAACAAGACACCCGTCTTTGAGGACGTGATCTATATGGCGGGCTCCAAGGGGGACGCCAGTGCGGAGATCGCCGTGCAGTACAACGACGGCTACAACGAGTTCATGATGAGCTTTGCCAACGACGTGCGGACGCCCGAGGGCGGCATGCACGAGACGGGCTTCAAGACCGCCCTGACTCGGGTGCTCAATGCCTACGGCGTGAAAAACGGCATCATCAAGGGAGACGACAAGGTCTCCGGCGAGGACTGCCGGGAGGGTATTACCGCCATTATCTCCGTCAAGCTGACGGATGCGCAGTTCGAGGGCCAGACCAAGGCCAAGCTGGGCAACGCCTACATTCGTACCCTGGTGGACCAGGTGGTGAACGACCAGCTGACCACCTATTTTGAGGAGCACCCTCAGATCGCCAAGCTGATTTTGGACAAGGCCATGATGGCCAACCGGGCAAGAGAAGCCGCCCGGAAAGCAAGAGAATCCATCCGCCGGAAGACCGGATTGGAATCCGGACAGATGCCGGACAAGCTCCAGGACTGCAACGAGCGTGACCCCAGCCTGTGCGAAATCTACATCGTGGAGGGCGACTCCGCTGCCGGCTCTGCCATCCAGGGCAGAGACTCCCGATTCCAGGCGATTCTCGCCATGTGGGGCAAAATGCTGAACGTGGAAAAGGCCCGGGCCGACAAGATTTACGGCAACGATAAGCTGTATCCTCTGATCGTGGCTTTGGGCGCGGGCATTGGCGAGGAATTCGACATCAACAAGCTGCGCTATCACAAGGTCATCATCATGGCCGATGCCGATGTGGACGGCGCGCATATTCGAACGCTGCTTCTGACCTTCTTCTTCCGCTATATGCGGCCCCTGATTGAAAACGGCTATGTCTATTCCGCCGTGCCGCCTCTGTACAAGCTGACCCGGGGCAAGACCACCAAGGTCGCCTACTCCGACGAGCAGCGGGACCAGGTTTCCGCCCAGATGCGCGCGGACAATCCCAACGCGAAAATCGACATTGCCCGGTACAAAGGCCTTGGTGAAATGGACCCCCACGAGCTGTGGGAGACCACCATGGACCCCGAGCAGCGGTCTCTGCGCCGGATCACCCTGGACGACGCCGCCCGGGCGGACGAGATTTTTACCGTCCTTATGGGCGAGCAGGTAGAGCCCAGAAAAGACTGGATCGAGCGCAACGCGAAGTATGCCGTGAATCTGGATTTCTAAAAAGAAAGGCGCCCCTGAAAGGGGAGCTGGCTCGCGCAGCGAGACTGAGGGGTTCTACTACCGAACCCCTCCGGCCCTACGGGCCACCTCCCCTTTCAGGGGAGGCATAGAAGTTTTGGAGGTGCTATATGGCACATAACAGAAGCTACAAACCTGAGGATATTGCTTTTCCTGACCAGGTGATCACCGAATCCCACCTGGTGGAGGAAATGGAGAAATCCTATATCGAGTACGCCATGAGCGTCATCGTTGGCCGGGCCCTGCCGGATGTGCGGGACGGCCTGAAGCCGGTCCATCGCCGCATTCTCTACACCATGTACGAATCCGGCCTGACCTCTGACAAGCCGTTCAAAAAGTCGGCCACCTGCGTGGGCGATGTTTTGGGTAAATACCATCCTCACGGAGATGCCTCTGTATACGACGCTATGGTGCGTCTTGCCCAGGATTTCTCCATGCGCTACCTTCTGGTGGACGGCCACGGCAACTTCGGCTCCGTGGATGGCGACCCCCCTGCCGCCTACCGTTACACGGAGGCGAGACTTTCCAAAATCTCCAACGAGATGCTCCGGGACATTGACAAGGACACCGTGGACTGGGACCCCAACTTCGACGAAAGCCGCAAGGAGCCCCGGGTTCTCCCCAGCCGATTCCCCAATCTGCTGGTGAACGGCTCCTCCGGCATCGCCGTGGGCATGGCCACCAATATCCCGCCCCACAACCTGAAAGAGGTCATCAACGCCTGCATCTGCGTGCTGGATGACCCGGAATGCACGCTGGCCAACCTGATGGAGCACATTACCGGCCCTGACTTCCCCACCGGCGGCATTATCATGGGCCGCAGCGGCATTCGGGCAGCTTATTCCACGGGCCGCGGCAAGGTGGTCGTCCGGGCAAAGACCGAGTTCGAGGAATTCGGCAAGGACCGGACGAGAATCATTGTTACCGAGCTGCCCTACCAGGTGAACAAGCGTCAGCTGATCAAAACCATTGCCGACCAGGTGAAGGACAAGCGCATTGACGGCATTTCCGACCTCCGGGACGAGACGGATCGGAACGGTATGCGCATGGTCATTGAGCTGAAAAAGGACGCCAATCCTCAGGTGGTGTTGAATAATCTCTTCAAGCAGACCGCTTTGCAGTCCAATTTCTCCATCATTATGCTGGCTCTGGTGGACAACCAGAAGCAGCCGAAAATTCTGTCTCTGCGGCAGATTTTGGACGAGTACCTCAAGTACCAGGAGGAAGTTCTGACCCGCAGAACCCAGTACGATCTGCGCAAGGCCCAGGAGCGGGCACACCTGTTGGAGGGCCTGCTCATTGCCCAGGACAACATTGACGAGGTCATCCATATTATCCGCTCCTCCTATGACAACGCCAAGCAAAACCTGATGGAACGGTTCAATCTGGATGACGTCCAGGCCCAGGCCATCTGCGATATGCGGCTCATTGCCCTGCAGGGTCTGAACCGGGAAAAGCTGGAGGCCGAATACAAGGAGTTGGAGCAGAAGATCGCCTATTATCAGGAGCTTTTGGCAGACGAAAGCAAGCTGCGTGCCGTTCTGCGGCAGGAGCTGGTGGAGATTCGGGACAAGTTCGGCGATGAGCGGAAGACCGTCATCCAGGACATTGAGGACGAAATCGACATTGAGGACCTGATCGACGAGGAAACCTGCGCCTTTACACTTTCCAATCACGGCTACATCAAGCGGATGCCCGTGGATACCTACCGCACCCAGAGCCGGGGCGGCCGTGGCGTGAACGCTCAGAATTTGAAGGAAGAGGACTATGTGAAGAGTCTGAACATTGCCTCGACCCATGACCATATCCTGTTTTTCACGGACAGCGGCAAGGTCCATCTGCGCAAGGGCTATCAGATTCCCGAGGCAGGCCGCACCGCCAGAGGCACGGCCATTGTCAATGTGCTGCCCCTGGATGCGGGCGAAACCGTCACCGCAATGGTGGTGACAAGGGAATTCCATGAGGATGAGTATCTGCTCATGGCCACCCGGAAGGGCGTGGTCAAGCGGCTGCCCTTCATTGCCCTGAAGACCAACCGCAAGGGCGGCATTCGGGCGCTGACATTGGAGGAGGACGATCACCTGATCAATGTTCTCCGGACCAACGGCAATGACAACATCATTCTTGCCACCGCCCAGGGCATGGCCATCTGCTTCAATGAAAACGATGTGCGCTGCATGGGCCGGGACGCCGCAGGCGTAAGGGGCATCAGCCTGAACGATGGCGACTATGTGGTTGGCGCGGAAAAGATGGAAGAGGGCAAGACCCTACTCACCGTCACCGAAAACGGCTACGGCAAGCGCACCGCCCTGCCCGAATACCTGCGCACCGGTCCCGACGGAGAGAAGATCCCCCAGAGCCGGGGCGGCAAGGGCCTGAAAAACTACAATATTACCCCGAAAACAGGCAATATTGCCGGCTGCCGCGTGGTGGGCGACAATGACGATGTGATGATTATCGAAAATGGCGGCGTCATTATCCGGGTCCCCGCCGCCTCCATCAACGTCTACAAGCGGGATGTCCAGGGCGTCATCGTCATGCGAGTGGACGAGGGCAATAAGGTCGTCTCCCTGGAGCGGGTGGAACAGGACGAGGAGCTGGAGGCTCAGGAGACTCAGGAATGAAAACCGTGACCCTATATACCGACGGGGCCTGCTCGGGAAACCCGGGCCCCGGCGGCTGGGGGGCCATCCTCAGCTATAACGGAGCCCGGAAGGAGCTCTCCGGCGGCGAAAAAAGCACAACCAACAACCGCATGGAGCTCACCGCCGTCATTCGTGGCTTGCAGGCTCTGAAGGAGCCCTGCATTGTGGAGCTCTATTCCGACTCCAAGTATGTCATCGATGCTTTGCAAAAGGGCTGGGCCTGGGGCTGGAAGAAGAAAAACTGGGTAAAAAGCGACAAAAAGCCGGCCCTCAACCCGGATTTGTGGGAGGAGCTTTTAAAGCTCACCACGGTCCACGAACTCCGCTACCACTGGGTCAAGGGCCACGCCGACAATCCTATGAACAACCGCTGCGACGAGCTGGCAGTGGGAGAATGGAAGAAGCTGAAATAATGTACCTATCCATTGGCAACGACTTTGCTGTCCGGGACAAGTCCATCATCGGCATTTTCGACCTGGACAACACCTCCTATTCCAAGCGCACCCAGGCTTTTCTGGAAAAAGCAGAACAAAACGGCCAGGTCGTCCCCTGTGACGACCTGCCCAAAAGCTTCGTCCTCACCGCCGAATACGGCCTGAGCCAGGTGCATCTGACCTCCCTGAATGCCTATACCCTGGAAAAACGGTTGGGGAAGGAAAAATAAGCAGTTTCGTTTCCGTTTCGTTTTTCGGGGTATACTATCCGAAAAACGAAAGGGATGCTTTTTTATGTGTACTGCTGCCACTTACAAAACGAAAGACTTCTACATGGGCCGGACTCTGGACTATGAGCGGTCCTATGGGGACAAAATTACCGTTACTCCCCGGAATTTCCCACTGCGGTTTCACTGCCTGCCGGAAATGAAGCGCCACCATGCGATCATTGGCATGGCGGCGGTGATGGAGAACTACCCACTGTATTACGAGGGCTTCAATGAAAAGGGCCTGGGCATCTGCGGGCTGAATTTTGTGGGAAACTGCGCCTATTTCCCGGAAAAAAATGGAAAAAATAACCTTGCCCAGTATGAGCTGATCCCCTATCTGCTTGGAAAATGCGAAAACGTTTCCCAGGTGCGGGAGATTCTGGAAAATGGAAATCTGCTGAATATCCCCTTCCGGGAAAATCTGCCCCTGGCCCAGCTGCACTGGATGATCGCGGATGAGACGAGCTGCATTACCGTGGAATCCATGGAGGATGGGCTGCACATCTATGACAACCCCGTGGGGGTCATGACCAACAATCCGCCCTTCCCCTACCAGCTGTTTGCTCTGAACAATTACCGCTCTCTGGGCGTAGACACCCCGGAAAATACTTTTGGCACGGACTTAAACGCCTATAGCCGGGGCCTGGGCGGTTTGGGTCTGCCCGGGGATCTTTCCAGCCAGTCAAGATTTGTGCGCGTGGCTTTTACAAAGCTCCATTCTCTGTCCCCTGACGATGAACTGCACTCCGTCAGCCAGTTCTTCCACATTCTCGGCAGCGTAGACCAGCAGCGGGGACTGTGCCGTCTGAAGGAAAAGGAATATGAGATCACCCTCTACACCTGCTGCTGCAATGTAAGCAAGGGGATTTACTACTACACCACCTACGATAACCATCAGATCACCGCCGTAGATATGCACCGGGAAAATCTGGACGGAGACAAGCTCATCTGCTATCAGCCGGTGACGGGGGAACAGGTCAGGTATATGAATTGACAATTGGGATTTGTCGTACCCCTTGGCTCTCCCTATGGGAGAGCTGTCACGGCGGAAACGCCGTGACTGAGAGGGCTGCGATGCTGAGGCTTTCATGCAGATTCCGACACTGGTACCCTCTCAGTCGTGCTGCGCACGCCAGCTCCCCCAGAGGGGGAGCCAAGGGGACATTCTGACACCCCAATTTATAACACAACCCCGGCGCATTTCCGCGCCGGGGTTGTGCTTAGTTGCCCATCAAAATCTGTGCCAGTTTGCTGTCTCTATCCAGAATGACGGTTTTTTCGCTGCCGTTCAGGCTGGCTTTCAGGGCATCCAGGGCACGGGTGAATTCATAGAATTCCTTTTGGTCCTGGGTCTGGTAGGCGCTTGCCAGCATCCGCATATATTCGCCCTCGCCCTCGGCTTCCAGCTTGGCGGCTTCGGCCTTGGCATTGGAGACGATGATATTCACCTGCTTGTCCACATTGTTGCGGATAATGGAGGCTTCGTAGTTGCCGTCGGCGGTGTATTTTTCCGCGATCTGGCTCCGTTCGGAAATCATCCGGTTGTACACGGCGTTCAGGTTGGATTCCGGCAGGTCGAACTGCTTGATTTTCACATCCTCCACCCGGATGCCGTAGGTCTGGGCCAGGGCGTCCACGTCGGTGGCAATGGAATTGTAGATGTCGTTCCGCTTGGCGCCGTCCTCCATGTTCACAATGTCCGCCTGGGCCAGGGTGCCCATAACGGTTTTCAGCTCGTTATAGGTCAGGGCGTCCAGCCGCTGCTCGGCATTGGAGGTGGTGCCCAGGCGCTGATAGAAGAGCTTGGGGTCTCCGATGGACCAGAGAATGTAGCAGTCCACGGTCATATTCTGCTTGTCAGAGGTCAGCACCTCGGAGGGCGGAATGTCGTAGAGCTGGGTGGCTTTGGTGAAATATTTCACGGAGTCCACAAAGGGCAGCTTGAAGTGCAGGCCGGCATCGGATGTGGTGGCAATGATCTTGGAAAACCGGACGGTGCAGGCGTATTCATCCTCCCGCACGGTGAAGAAACAGCCGGACAGCACGATCACGGCCAGAATCACTACGGCAATCAGGGTTACGGTTCTTTTTTTCACTGCGTTTCTCCTCCTTCGCTGCCTACCAGAGTTTCCAGAGGCAGGAGCATCTGCATGTCGCTGCCGGTGCCGGTATTGATATACAGCTTGATGCCCGGCAGAATATCCGAAATGGCCTCATAGTACATTCTTGTTTTGGTGACCTCGGGATTCAGGGCATATTCCTGATACATGGCGTTGAACATGGCCACCTGTTCGGTTGCCTCGTTGATGCGCTTTTCCTTCAGGTATTGGGCGTTCTGAATCAGCTTGTCTGCCTCGGCCTGGGCCTTGGGCAGCTGGGCATTTTCGTAGGCTTTCGCGTCATTGATGACGGTTTCTGCCTGCTGCTTGGCGGTTTCCACATTTTTGAAGGCTTCGATGACCTCCTGGGTGGGGGGCTCGGCATCCTGAATTTTCACATCCACCAGAGCAAGGCCAATGTCATATTGGGTAAGAATCTCCGATACCAGGTTTTTCACCTGCATCTGGATGTTTTCCTTGCCGGTGGTCAGCACGGAATCCACGGTGGAGGAACCGACCACGTTGCGCACCTGGCTCTGAACCAGATTGCGCAGGATCAGCTCCGGCTCATTGGAGGAATAGAGGTACTGCACGGGATCGGAGACCTTGTATTCCACAAAGAAATCCACGTTGACGATGTTGTAGTCGCCGGTGATCATGGCACTGTCCCGGTCGTTCACATTGTAGCCACTGATCCCCACCGGGTCATAGCCCAGGGTGATCTTCTGATAGACGTTGACGTCTACTTTCTGGACCTTTTGAATGCCGAAGGGCAGCTTCAGGTGCACGCCGGCATCGGTGATGTCTGTCACCCGGCCAAAGGTGGTGACCACAGCCTGCTGCTTGTCGTCCACGGTGTAGTAGCAGGTGGAGACCAGCAGCAACAGCACAAGGATCACGATGACCGAAAGAACCGTATGTTTTACTTTTTTCCAGTTGGGCTCCTTCTTTTCTTTCGGCGGGGCCCAGCGGTAGGTTCCGTTTTCTTCCATTGTAATTACTCCTTTTCCAGGTTTTCCATCAGTGCATCTGCCCGGTCCCGCAGAAATGCGGCACACCAGGCATAGAGCATGATGGAAAGGGCTTTTTGTATTTTCTGATTTGCACCGGGAATCCGCTCGGGAAGCTGCCGGACGCTTTTTTCAATGCCCTCCTCCAGTGTACCCTTGCGCCCATAGACCTGAGCGGCCAGGCTCACCAGAAGAAAATAAAGCTCGGCATCGGCAATCAAATCGTCCCCGCTTTCATCCAGCTGCCCATTGACGTAGCTCAGAAGGTCACAGACCTTATCAATGGACATGGATTTTCGAAGCAGATTGATGGTGAGAATGCGGCAGAGCTGATCCAGGGAGTATTTTTTTCCCTGGAAGTTGGAGAGATATTTTCTGCGCACCCAGTTCTGAATCATATAGGGCTCCAGCCCGGAGATGGCAGAGACCTGGCTCAGGCTGATGTTTCCGGCCAGAAAAAAAGCGTTGAATACGTCCCGAATCTTCTCCGCGTCCTCCGTCTGTGCGGCGAGAACGGTTCCCGGTATTGTCCACTGCATGTGGGATGCTCCTTTCTTTTTTTACTGTATCTAGATTATAACACATAATCACAAGATTGTCAATAAGAATTATGTGACTGCGTATTTAAGCTTCCCCTCCGGGGGAGCTGGCTCGGCGTAAGCCGAGACTGAGGAGGGGCGTAATGTGTGAGAGTGGTAAGAATACATGCACCACTGTCGACCATACCATCCTCTTCTATAAATTATGGTATAGTTGCCACTGGTAGATATGGAGAATTAGATTTGCTCTGCGACGCACCGTGTAGGAGATGAATTTTTCGTTTTCCCCTCTTTACGAATCCATATTTCTGTTGTAAAATAAAACAATCAACGATCAATAAGGGGGGAATGGAATGAACTGTCTGAGATGCGGGGCTGAGGTCGCGGAAGGAGAAAGCTTTTGCACTGATTGTCTTGCGGAGATGGAAAAATACCCTGTTCCGCCGGATACCTATGTTATGATCCCAAAGCGGTCCGCCCAGCGACCTTCCGTTCGGAAGACGTCTCTGTCTGATGATGAGAAGCTGCGTATTTCCAATTCACAGCTGAAACGGGCGCGGATTTGGATTGCGGTGCTTCTGATCGTCATAGCCGGGCTCAGCGCGTTTTGCGTTTGGCTTCTGCTGCGGGATCAGCAGCCCGTTGTTGGACAGAACTATTCCACCGTCTCCCCCACTGCCTCCACTTCCGGACCCTTGCCCACTGAAAAGTAATGTTTCACGTGAAACATTACTTTCCGGAAAATGCGGCATCGGAAGATGTTTCACGTGAAACATTCCGGTGCGGAGAATGAGAGGAGCGAAAAATGGGAAAAATCATAGCCATCGTAAACCAGAAGGGCGGCGTGGGCAAAACCACTACGGCGGTGAACCTGACGGCGGCCTTGACGGATCTGGGCAAAAAGGTGCTGCTCTGCGACTTTGACCCCCAGGCAAATGCCACCTCCGGAATGGGCGTGGACAAGCGAAAAATCAAATATTCCTCCTATGATGTGACCATCAACGGCGTCAGCATCGAAAGCGCCATTCTGGAAACGAAGTTTGGAGACGTGGTCCCCTCTTCCGCAGATCTGGCCGGTGCAGGCGTGGAGCTCATCGGCTCCGATGATCGGGAGCACCAGCTGAAAGCAGCCTTGGAAAGCGTGAAAGACAAATATGATGCCATTTTCATCGACTGCCCGCCCTCATTGGAGCTGCTGACGCTGAATGCCCTGTGTGCAGCGGACGGAATTCTGGTCCCGGTGCAGTGCGAGTACTACGCACTGGAAGGCCTAAGTGATCTGATGGCAACCCTGCGGACGGTGAAAAAGAAGCTGAATCCCAAGCTGGAGATTTTCTGCGTGGTACTGACCATGTATGACGGCCGGACGAACTTCTCCGCCCAGGTGGCGCAGGAGGTAAGACGGCATTTCCCCGGCAAGGTGCTGGCGACGGTGGTTCCCAGAAATGTCCGCCTGGCCGAGGCACCCAGCCATGGTCTGCCTGTGACCAGCTACGATAAATTCAGCCGCGGCGCCGCTGCCTATCGGGATATGGCAGAGGAAGTCGCCAAGAAGCTATAAGGAAAGGATGATTTCATGGCATCACAGAAGGGCCTCGGCAGGGGCCTTGGTGCGCTGCTGGGTGACTTGACGGAAGAACCGGAGAGCACCGGCGGTCTGAAAACACTGCCGCTTCATAAAATCGAACCCAATCCCAACCAGCCCCGCCGGGATTTTGACGATGAGGAACTGGAAGCTCTGGCAGAGTCCATCCGGCAGCATGGCATTATTCAGCCCCTGACCGTTCGGGAAATGCCCAATGGGTATTATCAGATCATTGCAGGCGAACGTCGCTGGCGGGCGTCCCGTCTGGCAGGCCTGGACGAGGTACCCGTAGTTATCATGGAAGCCGACGACCGGAAGGCTATGGAGCTGGCGCTGATCGAAAATCTGCAGCGGCAGGACCTGAATCCGGTGGAAGAGGCCCAGGGCTACGATGCCTTGATCAATCGCTTTGGGCTGACCCAGGAGGAGGCCGCCGAGCGGGTGGGCAAATCCCGCCCCGCCGTGACAAATGCTCTGCGGCTGCTTACCTTAAGCGAGCCGGTGCTGGAAAAGCTGAAAAACGGAGAGCTGACTGCCGGTCATGCCCGGGCTATTTTGCAGCTGAAAACCGAAAAAAAGCAGCTGGAAGCAGCCCAGAAGATTGCAGCATTGGGTCTCTCTGTCCGTCAGGCGGAGCTGCTGTGCAAGAACATGAGCCAGGAAGCACCGAAGAAAAAGGAGATCATCCTGGAAGTGGACTATGTAGCCGAATGCGAGCGGAACCTGAGCAAGGCACTGGGCCGGGGCGTAAAAATCGTCAACGGCAAGCGCAAGGGTCGCTTTGAGCTGGAATTCTACGGTCAGGACGATCTGCAAAATCTGCTGGACGCCCTGATGAATCTGAAAAAATAAGTCATTAAGAAAAATCAACCAAGAGAGGTAATTGTCATGATCGATATCAAGCGAATCAAGGAAAATCCCGATGCCATCAAGGCCGGTATGAAGGCCAAGGAAGTGGACTGCGACGCCACCATTGACCGCATTCTGGAGCTGGACGTCCAGGTCCGGGGCCTGAAGACCCATACCGAGACCAAGACCGCGGAGAAGAACAAGCTTGCCAAGGAAAACGGCAAGCTCTTCGGTCAGAAGAAGGGTGCAGAAAAGAAGGGTGAGGATACCTCCGCTCTGGAAGCCCAGATCAACGCCAACATGGCCGCTTCCGTGAAGATCGACGAGGAAATCGCCGAGGACAAGCAGAAGCTCAAGGAACTGGATGACGAGCTGACCACCTGCATGCTGTCCCTGCCCAATATGCCGGACCCCGATCTGCTCCCCGGCGGCAAGGAGAACAACCAGCCTCTGCGCTACATCGGCGAGAAGCATTCCTTTGATTTTGAGCCCAAGCACCATGTGGACCTGTGCCAGAACCTGGGCCTCATCGACTACGAGCGGGGCGTCAAGCTGGCCGGTGCCGGAAACTGGATCTACACCGGCATGGGCGCTCGCCTGGAGTGGGCTCTGCTGAACTACTTCATCGACTGCCACGTGGCTGACGGCTACGAATTCATCCTGCCGCCCCACATGCTGGAGTACCAGTGCGGCCTGACTGCCGGTCAGTTCCCCAAGTTTGCAGACGAGGTCTACAAGATTGCCAATCCCACCGACGACCGGGTGCACTATATGCTGCCCACCGCCGAGGCAGCGCTTGCCTCCGTTTACCGGGATGAAATCCTCACCGAGGCCGACCTGCCCAAGAAGTTCTTCGCCTATACCCCCTGCTTCCGCCGGGAGGCCGGTTCCCACCGCGCCGACGAGCGGGGCATGGTCCGGGGCCATCAGTTCAACAAGGTAGAGATGTTCCAGTACACCACTCCCGAGGGCTCTGACGAGGCTTTCGAGGAGCTGGTACACAAGGCGGAGAATCTGGTTGCCGGTCTGGGCCTGCACTTCCGTACCGTGAAGCTGGCCGCAGGCGACTGCTCCGCATCCATGGCCAGAACCTATGATATTGAAATTCTGATCCCCTCCATGAACGGCTACAAGGAGGTCTCCTCCGTATCCAACGCCCGGGATTACCAGGCCCGCCGGGGCAATATTCGCTTCCGCCGTGCCGACGGTAAGATCGAGTACGTCCACACCCTGAACGGCTCCGGTCTGGCTACCTCCCGGATTTTCCCCGCCATCGTAGAGCAGAACCAGCGCGCCGACGGCTCCGTGGTCATTCCCGAAGCCCTGCGCAAGTACCTGGGCGGAATGGAAGTTATTGAAAAGAAGTAAAGTATCGGTAATAAGCTTCCCCTCCGGGGAAGCTGGCTCGCGTAGCGAGACTGAAGAGGGGCGTAATGGGCGAGAGTGGCAGGAAAAATACCCATCGTGTCCATCTTCATCGGCGGCGTGGATTTCTCCGAGATGAAGCTGGAGCTGCCCCGGCTGTTTGCGGAAAAGTATGATGATGCAGGAAATCTGATTAAGAATACCCTGAACTACGGCAACTTCATCTCCGCAGTCATCAATTTCCTGATCCTGGCCCTGGTGGTTTTCTTCCTGGTAAAGGGACTGAACAAGCTCTCGGAGCTGGGCAAGAAGAAGGAAGAGGAAGCCAAAGCGGAAGAGCCCCCCAAGGAGCCCGAGCCCACCAAGGAGGAGCTGCTGCTCACAGAGATTCGGGACCTGCTGAAGGAAAAATAAGCTTTTTTATCCACAGGAAGTTCACTTCCTGTGGATATTTTCTAGCAAAATAGTTTGACAAATGGAGCCTTAAAGCCTATAATAAGTACAATGGGAGCGAATGGGGCAAGGATCGTGCCGCGGCGCTTTCAATGTATGCAAAATGCCGGAAAACAGGCATTTATGATTCCATAAATTCATAAAAGGATGGATCAGATCATGTACAAAATCGTGCGTAAGAAAGAGCTGAATGATTCCGTCACTCTGATGGAGATCGAAGCGCCCTTCGTTGCCAAGAAGGCAAAGGCCGGGCAGTTTATCATCTTCCGGATCGACGAGAAGAGCGAGCGCGTGCCCCTTACCATTGCCGGTTACGACCGGGAGAAGGGTACCGTCAGCATTATTTTCCAGAAGGTTGGCTTCTCCACCAAGGCCCTGGGCGCTCTGAATGAGGGCGACTATATCCGGGACTTCGTGGGTCCCCTGGGCAAGCCCACCGATGTGGAGGGCAAGAAGCGGGTCTGTGTGGTCGGCGGCGGCGTTGGCTGCGCCATTGCTCTGCCTGCAGCCGTGGCCTTCAAGGAGGCCGGTGCCGAGGTCGACGTGATCATCGGCTTCCGCAACAAGGACATTGTCATTCTGGAGGATGAGTTCCGGGCCTGTGCCGACCATCTGTACCTGATGACCGATGACGGCTCCTACGGCGAGAAGGGCTTCGGCACCGTAAAGCTCCAGGCTCTGCTGGAGAGCGGCGTGAAGTATGACGAGGTTCTGGCCATCGGACCTGTGCCTATGATGAAGTTCGTCTGCAAGACCACCGAACCCTTCGGCGTACACACCATGGTGTCCCTGAACCCCATTATGGTGGACGGTACCGGTATGTGCGGCGGCTGCCGTGTCACCGTGGGCGGCGAGACCAAGTTCGCCTGTGTGGACGGTCCCGAGTTCGACGGCCATAAGGTGGATTATGAAGAGCTGATGAGCCGGAACGGCACCTACCGGGAGCGGGAAGCCGAAGTTGCCAGAGACCATGTCTGCCGTATGGAAGCCATGGGCAAGGCACTGATCAAGTAAGGGAGGAAAGAAAAATGGCAAATATGACTTTGACCAAGACCCCTATGCCTGAGCAGGACCCCAAGGTTCGTGCCCGCAATTTCAAAGAGGTTGCCCTGGGCTATACCGAAGAGATGGCCAAGGAAGAGGCAGGCCGCTGCCTGAACTGCAAGAACCCCAAGTGCGTCGAGGGCTGCCCTGTCAATGTGCGCATCCCCGAGTTTATTCATAAGGTAGCCGAGGGCGATTTCAAGGCTGCCTACGAGATCATCACCTCCACCAATGCCCTGCCCGCTCTGTCCGGCCGTGTCTGCCCCCAGGAAAGCCAGTGCGAGAGCAAGTGCGTCCGGGGTGTTAAGGGCGAACCTGTGGCCATCGGCCGTCTGGAGCGCTTTGTTGCCGACTGGTACCGGGAGAACGTGAACACCAAGCCCGAGAAGGTCCCCTCCAACGGCACGAAGGTGGCCGTTGTCGGTTCCGGCCCTGCCGGCCTGACCTGTGCCAGCGACCTGGCCAAGAAGGGCTACCAGGTCTCCATTTTCGAGGCCCTGCACACCGCCGGCGGCGTGCTGGTTTACGGTATCCCCGAGTTCAGACTCCCCAAGGCCATCGTTGCCAACGAGGTGGAGAATCTGAAGGCCCAGGGTGTAGAGGTCATGACCAATATGGTCATCGGCCGTGTTCTGACCATCGACGAGCTGTTCGAAATGGGCTATAAGGCCGTCTTCGTGGGCTCCGGCGCAGGCCTGCCCATGTTTATGCACATCCCCGGCGAGAGCCTGAAGGGCGTTATGTCCGCCAACGAGTATCTGACCCGTACCAACCTGATGAAGGCCTATGAGGAAAGTTCCGACACCCCCATCATTAAGTCCAAGGCCGTAGCCGTCGTTGGCGGCGGCAACGTGGCCATGGACGGCGCCCGCTGCGCCATGCGTCTGGGCGCGGACAAGGTGTACATCGTCTACCGCCGCGGCGAGGCCGAAATGCCCGCCCGTAAGGAAGAGCAGCACCATGCCAAGGAAGAGGGCATTGAGTTCAAGACTCTGTGCAACCCTGTGGAGATCCTGGGCGACGATACCGGCCGTGTCTGCGGCATCAAGTGCGTCCGCATGGAGCTGGGTGAGCCCGATGCTTCCGGCCGTCGCCGTCCCGTGGAGATTCCCGGCAGCGAGTTTGTGCTGGATGTGGATACCGTCATCATGGCTCTGGGCACCAGCCCCAACCCCCTGATCCGCTCCACCACCCCCGGCCTGGAGACCAACAAGAAGGGCGGCCTCATCGTCAATGAGAACGAGATGACCACCCGCGAGGGCGTCTTCGCCGGCGGCGATGCCGTTACCGGCGCTGCCACCGTCATCCTGGCCATGGGCGCAGGCAAGAAGGGCGCAGCCGCCATCGACGCTTACCTGCAGAGCAAGTAACAAACAGATACCTGCAAGCTACAAATCCGTAAATTTATCCACAGCTGTTTCCACAGCTGTGGATAAATCATGTGGAAAACCGGTTGCAGCCTGTGAAAAAAGCAGAAAATCAACCTCAAAGGGGCCGAAACCCGGGAAAAACCCGGCGCTCGGCCCCTTTCCTGTTTTCCACACTCCCTCCCCTGCTGAAAAAAATTTTCCACAATGTTTGAAAAGCCTGTGGAGAAATTCCGGGAAATGCGAGAGAAAGCCAGGTTATCAAATACCAATGAAGGGGTTGAAATCGCTTGAGGAAAGGAATAGACGGGAAAAACTCCACAGACAGTGAAAGTCCTGTGGAGTTTTTTGGATTGGCGTGTGAAACAAGCACATAGAAAAGCAATACTTTGGTGGTATAGGGATTCTTTTTCACAGGTTTTGAAAAGAATGTGGAAAAAGAAATGGAAATCCAGAGATAACATAACAAGACGACAATAATATGAGAAAAAGCTTCCCCTCCGGGGGAGCCGGCAGGGCGAAGCCCTGACTGAGGAGGGGCGTTATGAGCGGAGGCGGTCGTAAATTATGGGCCACTCTCGCGTCGAACGCCCCTCTTCCACCGCTGCGGCGGTCCCCCTTCCCCGGAGGGGAAGGTTAAAAAAGCTTCCCATACGGGCGGTGCGTCGCGAAGCGAATGGAATCAAATATAGCTGCCGGTGGCAGCTATACCATAAAAAGTGGAGCTGTCAGAGCGAAGCCCTGACTGAGGCGGGGCGTTCCGTGCGAGAGCGGTTGGCGTAATGCGCCTATAGGGCTCCCTTTTCATGGGAGCCTGGACGTAAATTTCGGTAAAAATGATCAGAAAATCTCCACAATTTATGAAAAACCTGTGGAGAAAAATTGGATTCTATAGAATTAACATAACAAGAATACAATAATAGAATAGGAATTGAATTACATCTTCCCTATTGACAACCCTATATGACAATGATATAATGCAAACTGACAAGGATACTTGTCACAACGACAATGAAATATGTCACATGGAGGTGGACTATGACACTGGGAAATCGCCTGAAGGAGCGGCGGGCGGCATTGAATGTAAACCAGCAGGAGATGGGACGGCTGTGCGGGGTGTCCCGGCAGACCGTCAGCCTGATCGAGCGGGGGGACTACTCCCCTTCCGTGACCCTGGCCCTGACCATTGCAAAGGTCTGCGGCGTAACCGTGGAGGATGTTTTTTACCTAAAGGAGGAAGAAGAAAAATGAAGGATGTCAACAAAGCGGAAATTAAACAACAGAACAGAAAGGCTATGCCGAAGTTTATCGTCATCATGACCCTTAGCGTTTTGATCGGCGGGGCGTTTGGCTTCTGTACTTCTTATTACGGGCTGAACGGATTTGCGGGGAAGCTGACAGCGGCGGGGACCTATTTTTCCAGCCGTATGGCCCATTGGCTGCTCCTGGCCCTGGCTCTGGTGCAGCCTGCCGTGTGTCTGCCGCTCTATTTTCAGGGAAAGGGCATGGTGATGCACTGGGACGGCGAGGATGACGCCGCAGCGGAAAAGGCAGAAGAAAAGCTCTCTATTGTTATGTGGATCAGCGGCGCAGCCATGATCACGGCCAATTTCCTGCTTGCAGCAGCCTATGCGGCCGGACATTCCATTTTCACTGAGAAGGGCGGATTGCTTGCATTGTGTGTGAGCATTGCGGCATTTTTTGGGATTCTGTTTGAAAACGTCCTGTTTCAACAGAAAGTCGTGGATATGACGAAGCGTCTCTATCCGGAGAAAACAGCCTCGGTCTATGATGTGCGTTTCCGGAAAAAGTGGTTGGACAGCTGCGATGAGGCGGAAAAGGCGATCATTGGACAGTGCGCCTACAAGGCCTATGCTGCTGCGAACCAGCTTTGCAGTTCCCTGGCGGCAGTCCTGTCCATTTCCGCTCTGGTGTTTGGCACGGGGGCACTCCCCTCTCTGGCTGTGTGCGCAGTGTGGATGGTCATGCAGTGCGTTTACAGTCGGGAGGCGATGCGGCTTTCCCGGGCTGGCAGCCAGATCACAGAGTGACCGGAAAAGGCACCCTGTTCACAAATTGCCCCGGAAGTCTTAACAAAATATTCACCCATGCTCCTCTATTTCCGTTATAATAGCAAATATCAGAAAGAATAGGCCCTGCGGGGCTTTTGAAGGAGCGGATGAACAATGGCTGTATCTGTACTGATCGTAGAGGATGACCGCAATATTGCGGAATTGCTGCAAATGTATCTGGAAAAGGAAGGCTACGCCGTGACCGTGGCTGCGGACGGCGGCCAGGGGCTTGCAAAGTTCCGGGCCATTAAGCCGGATCTGGTGCTGCTGGATGTGATGATGCCGGTGATGGACGGCTGGGCAGTCTGCCGGGCCATCCGGGCCGAGAGCCAGACCCCTGTTATAATGCTCACCGCCAAGGGCGAGACCGACGACAAGGTGGCCGGTCTCAAGAACGGCGCGGACGACTATATCACCAAGCCCTTTGAAATGAAGGAGGTCCTGGCCCGGATCGAGGCCGTGCTGCGCAGATCCAATGGCTCTGCCGCAGAGAAAAAGGCCCGTCGGCTTGTGTTTGACAAGCTGGTTATCGATATGGACGCCTTTGAGCTCACCGTGGACGGCAAGAAGGTGGATACCCCGCCCAAGGAGATGGAGCTGCTATACTACCTGGCCTCCTCCCCCAACCGGGTCTATACCCGCAACCAGCTGCTGGACGAGGTATGGGGCTTCGACTACTTTGGCGACTCCCGGACGGTGGACGTCCACGTCAAGCGCCTGAGAGAAAAGCTGGAGGGTGTCTCCGACCAGTGGAATTTGAAAACGGTCTGGGGCGTTGGCTACAAGTTCGAGGTTTTGCAGCAGTAAATAGTGGCCCCGCCGGTCAATCCGGCGGGGTTTGGCATTACAATCGTGTTTGGTGTCAGCACCTTTTTTGGCTGAAAGTTGTAAACTTTTTGTGCTTTGCTTGAAGAAGCCTATATTGGGTGCTATAATTTTACCAGGAAAAAGAGCAGCCGGAGCGTGAGCGGGGTGGAATATCCGCTCATTTTTTCTCCGGCGGGAAAGAGAGGAAAATGCCTATGAAATCCTCCTTCGGCCGGAGCTTTTCCGTGTTTGCGGGGATTCTGCTGGTGGCCCTGACGGTGCTGGGCGGGTCCTTTCAGATGATGGTGCAGAACTATCTGACGGAGACCTCCTTCACAAGACTGGAGCAGGACGCGGCGATCATTCAGAATCTTGCGGCCTGCCTGGACGAAAACAGCATGAGCAGCCGGGAATTTCTCATGAATCTGGATGTGGCCGCCAAGGTATCCGGGTCCGATGCGGTGATCTGCAATACCAAGGGGAAGGTTGTCATCTGCTCCGATGGAACTGCGGATTGCGGTCATAAGGGACTTTATGTAAACAGGGATTACCTGAATAAGGTCATCGAGCAGGGCGGAGACCGGGCAACCGGCATCATCAAGGGGCTCTACGAGGACGAACGCTTTCTGGTGTCCAGCCCTATTACCAACGAGGATGGACAAAATCTGGGCATTCTCATTGTCTCCTCTCCCCTGGCTGGGGTCAATGCGGTGCTGACCAAGATATCCAATATCTTTCTGACCATTGCGGCCTTTGTGGTGCTGGCTTCCGTGGCGGCGGTGTCTGTCTTCGCCCGGCGGGAGAGCAAGCCCCTGCAGGAGATGGCCAAGGTTGCCAATGCCTTTGGCCACGGCAATCTGGAGGCCCGGGTCAAGATTGAGGAGAGCTACTCCGAAGAGGTGGAGGAGCTGGCCCTGGCCTTTAACAATATGGCGTCCAGCCTGCAAAAGAGCGAGTACCGCCGCCAGGAGTTCGTGGCCAATGTGTCCCATGAGCTGAAAACCCCCATGACCACCATTTCCGGCTATGTGGACGGAATGCTGGACAAGACCATTCCGGCGGAAAAGTGGCCCCACTATTTGCAGATCGTCTCCGACGAGACCAAGCGCCTGTCCCGGCTGGTCCGCAGTATGCTGGATATCTCCCAGCTCCAGACCCAGGAGGGCATTCCGGAGGAGAAGAAGGTCCAGTTTGACCTGGAGGATGCCTCCAGCCAGGTGCTGCTGACCTTTGAAAAGAAGATCGACGACAAGCACATCAACGTGGAGGTGGATATGCCGGACCATCCGGTGTTCACCTTTGCCAACGAGGACTATATTACCCAGGTTATCTACAACCTGATCGACAATGCCGTGAAGTTCTGCCCCGATGGCGGTACCCTGGGGCTGAAAATCAAGGAGGGCGGGGCCAAGGCCTATGTCTCCGTCTCCAACGACGGCGACACCATCCCTCCGGAGGAGCTGCCATTGGTCTTCGATCGGTTCCACAAGCTGGATAAGAGCCGCTCCAAGAATCGGGACGGCTGGGGCCTGGGGCTCTATATCGTGAAAACCATCGTCTGCGCCCACGGTGAAAACATCAGCGTCACCAGCCGGGACGGCAAGACAGAGTTCACCTTCACCATGCCGCTGGTGAATTAAAAAAAGCTTCCCCTTCGGGGGAGCTGGCTCGCGTAAGCGAGACTGAGGAGGGGTGTAATGGGCGAGAGCGGCAAAAATACGCACTTCTCTCGCACGTAAGGCCCCTCTTCCACCGCTGCGGCGGTCCCCCTTCCCCGATGGGGAAGGTTAGGGGATTGGTCGGCGGGCTACCTTCCGCCAAGGGAAGGCTTCAAAATTTCCGGAAAGGAGCAGCGTATATGAACGACAGAGGGTTTCCCTTTGACAGCGGATGGGACGACGGGGTCTACGGCACCGGGTCTACCCAGCCGCCCAAAAGCCACAGAGCGCTGCTGGCACTGCTGCTGGTGATCATCATTTTCCTCGGAGGCATTGCCACGGCCCTGAGCATTCTCAATATCCGCCTGTTTCATGAGCTCCATCAGAGGGAGGACGCTCTGACGGTGGCCTACGCCGTCCAGAGCCAGACCGAGGCCGAGGCGGAGGTGGACCCCACCTTGGCCGAGACCTATCCCAGAGAAAAGACCACCGTGGATTTGCAGCAGACCCCAAATGGGGACTCGCGGGAGGGGGAAATGAGCCTCCAAGAGATCTATGAGACCAACATTCCGGCGGTGGTTTCCATTTCTGCCTCTACCGGTTCCGGCAGCTCCACGGGCACCGGGGTTGTCCTCTCTGCCAACGGATATCTGTTGACCAATTACCATGTGATTCGCCAGGCTCTGGCCATCAATGTGACTTTGACGGACGAGCGGGAGCTGCGGGCTACCCTGGTGGGAGAAGACCCGGTGTCCGATCTGGCGGTGCTCCGGGTGGACGCAGAGGACCTGACCCCCGCCCAATTCGGTGATTCCGACGGCGTGCGGGTAGGCGACAGCGTGGTAGCCATTGGCGATCCTCTGGGCGTGGAGCTCCGGGGCACCATGACCGACGGCATTGTCTCCGCCATCAGCCGGGATGTGCAGGTGGACGGCCGGGTCATGAATCTGATTCAGACCAATGCCGCCCTGAACTCCGGAAATTCCGGCGGTCCCCTCATCAACCGCTTCGGCCAGGTCATCGGCATCAACACCATGAAGATCGGCACCTTTGCGGACAGCTCCGGCGTGGAGGGCCTGGGCTTCGCCATCCCCAGCGCCACTGTGCAGGAGATCGTCAACCAGCTGCTGAGCCAGGGCTATGTGTCCGGCCGTCCCTGGCTGGGGATCGAGGGAGAGAGCTTCTCCACCTTCTACCAGCGGTTTTACCGGATCCCCAAGGGACTGTATGTGACGGCTGTCCAGGTGGGCAGCCCTGCCGAGGCCGCAGGCCTGCGCATCGGGGATATTATTCTCACCGCCGACGGCGGCTCCGTGACGGATATGGATGCCCTGAATGCCCAGCTCTATACCCACGCCCCCGGGGACAGTATGCGCCTTTCCGTATACAGAAACGGCCGCCAGGGAGATGTGACGGTGGCGCTGACGGAAAAGCATTGATGCGGCCTGCCCACGGGCTGCGGACCGATGAGAACATCGGCCCCGTGAAAGAAAAACGTGGATCGAAACCAACAATTGTAAAAGAGGTATTATGAAAATGGAACCGGTATATACCCAAAATTATGAGATCAAGGACAATATGGTGGACTGCTTTGGCAATCTTCGTCCGGGCCAGATTCTCTTCATCGCCCAGGATATGGGCACCCGGCACTGCCAGGAGCTTTCGCTGAGCTATGATGTGCTGGCAAGCCACCGGCTGTTCTGGGCCGTGACCCGGCACCGGGTGCAGATCACGCGGCTTCCTAAGTCCGGTGAGACCATTCGTGTGGAGACCTGGGCCATGCCCACCACCCGGGTCGCCTACCCCAGAAGCGTTGTGGCCTATGACGAAAAGGGCCAGGAGCTCTTCCGCTCCATTACCCTTTGGGTGCTGATGAACATGGATACCCGGGCTATGATCCAGCCGGGCCAGAGCGGCATTGAGGTCGTGGGCACAGACCGGGGCCTGGAGCTTGCCTCCCCCAAGGGCATTGTCCCCCGGGATATGGTCAATTCCAGTCCCAGAAGGGTGTGCTTCACGGACCTGGACCGGAACGGCCACATGAACAATACCCGCTATATGGAGTGGGTGGAGGACCTGTTCCCCAGCCGCTTCCACCGGGAACACAAGCTCAAGGAGTTCACCGTGTGCTATCTGGCGGAGTGCCGGGAGGGACAGACCCTGGATATGCACTACGAAATCATGGAGGGGGGCACTGTCCAGGTGGATGCTCACCGCACAGAAAACGGCGAGGACCACCGGGTGTTCTCCGCAAGAATGCTGTATGTGTAAAATTTGTGGGGCTGTTAGAAAAGTATGTCGCTGCGAACCAGTGACCGACGTCACTGGTGTGGCAGCCCCCCGGTTGGATGGAAACAGCTTGGTTTTACGGCCAAGATGTTTGAAAATCCGGGGGATTGCCACACCAGCGTGCGCGCTGGTTCGCAATGACAGAGCGTTTTCTAACAGCCCGACTGCTTTTTGCGGGCGCTGCGGGCCTACTGTTCGCCTGTGGAGCACAGGAAGAATGGCTGTGTTTTTGACGGCCCAAAAAAGTGGAAAAGTGGATAACTGGGTGTTCTGTCAACCGAAAATCTCCACAGCTGTGAAGGATACTGTGGAGATTTTTTCACAGTTTCCCAAAAAATGCAGGAAATAACAGGCTTTTCCACAGCTTGTCCTGTGGAGAAACCTGTGGAGAATGTGGATAACTTCTGTGAAAAACCGGTGCGTGGCCTGTGGAAAGAAAATTTATGTTCCGCGAACAAGTGTATGAGAATGAAATCACAATGTGGTAAGAATGTTCGCAGCTTTTTTCCGAACAAAATATCCCCCTGGGGGGCTTCAAAAGCCGTATCTGAATCGATATAATAAGAACGAAATCTCGAACCAATACATCGGGGAACTGAAAAAGAAAGGAAAAGAAAATGAAAATGAAAAAGACCTTGGCAGCATTGCTGGCAATGGTCCTGGTATTTGGCCTGACAGCCTGCGGGACCAAAAATGCGGGAGAGACTACGACTTCCGTGGAAACTACAGCTGCAACAGAAGCCACTCCGTCTACGGAAACGACAGCCGCTGAGCAGGAGGCTTCCCAGACGCGCACGATCGTAGACGGAAATGGCCGTGAAGTCGAGATCCCAAGTACCGTGGAAAGCATTGTCTGTGTCGGCGTGGGAGCTTTGCGCTATACCTGCTATGTTGGCGGGGCAGATCTGGTTGTCGGCGTGGAGGACTACGAGACCGATGAGTCCGGCAGTGTTTTCCGCCTGTATAACTATGTCAACTTCGATAAGTTTCGGGATCTGCCCGTTACCGGAACCAACGGTACTCCCTTTGAGGAGGAGATCATCAAAGTAGATCCCCAGGTGATCGTTATGTCCGCATATGCAAGTGTGGATGCCGATGAATTAGAGGCTAAAACCAACATTCCCGTTGTGGTTGTTCCTGGCAGCGATACAACTTTGGACGACAAGGCCTATGAGACCATCCGTATTCTGGGCGAGCTGTACAGCCTGGAAGACCGTGCAGCAGAGCTGACCGCTTATCTGAAAGGCGTTGAAGAGGACCTGGATTCCCGTACCGCCGGTGTAGCCGAGGCGGACAAACCAACGGTTTATGTCTGCGGCGTGTCATTCAAAGGCAGCCATGGTTTTGAGGGCACGGAGGCCTACTACGGCCCCTTTGAGCTGATTCACGCGAACAATCTGGCGAATACCACCGGCCAGACTGGCGCATTCGACATCGATACCGAGCAGGTTCTGGCGTGGGACCCCGATGTGATTTTTGTGGACTTCAACGGCATGAGCTTGATTAAAGACGACTATGCCGCAAATTCCGCATTCTACAACAGCCTGACCGCAGTGAAGGAAGGTAAGGTTTATTCTCAGATTTCCTTCCGTTATTGTGCTTCCAATCTGGACACCGCTCTGGCAGATGCTTATTACGCTGCGACGATTTTGTACCCCGAGCAGTTTGCCGACGTAGATCTGGAGGCGAAGATCGGTGAGATCTATGAGCACTTGCTGGGCAGCAATCCTTATAACGATCAGAAGGAAGCCGGATATGCGTTCAGACCAGTTACCATCGGTGAATAACAGCGCGGAAGAAGATCTGCGAAAAAACAAAATCAAATGTGTCAGCTTCCTTTCAGTGCTGTTTGTACTGCTGGTTGGTGTAGCCCTGCTCTCCTTGCGGGCAGGCTCCTATAATACGCCGGTAGCAGAACTCATCAAGGGCGTGTTTGGCAGGGCAGAGAATGACAAGATCAACATCATTGTGCGCAACAACCGCCTGCCAAGAATCTGCACGGCGCTGCTTGCAGGGGCGGGGCTGGGCACTTCCGGCGCGGTCATGCAGGCAATTCTGCACAATCCTCTGGCGTCGTCTTCTACGCTGGGCGTGTCCCAGGGCGCCAGCTTTGGCGCAGCCTTTGCCATTATTGTTCTGAATATGGGCACTGTCGGGGCTTTGGGCAATATGGCAATACCGGTTTGCGCGTTTGTTGGCAGTATGGGTGTGGCGTTGGTGATTCTGGCACTGAGCCGCATCCGACAGATCAATGCCCAGGGCATCGTCCTTGCAGGAACGGCAATCAGTGCCATGTTCTCCGGTGCTACGACCTTGATGCAGTACTTTGCCAACGAGATCGAATTGACAACACTGGTGTTCTGGACCTACGGCAGCCTTAGCAGTACGGATTGGGGAGATGTAGGCGTTATGGCGGTGATTCTCCTGCTGGTATCTGTCTACTATGTACTTCATCGCTGGGACTACAACGCTCTGCTCAGCGGCGAGGAGATAGCGGTTAGCCTTGGAATCAATGTCAAACGCTTGACAATGTCTAATATGGTGCTGTGCTGCCTGATCTCCTCTGTTATTGTGTCATATGTCGGACTTATCAATTTCATAGGCTTGATTGCGCCGCATATTGTCCGGCTAGTGGTCGGAAACAACCACGCTTATTTGATTCCCGGCTCTGCCATGGCTGGTGCGCTGATTTTGCTCCTGGGCGACCTGTTCTCCCGGGTCGTGATCAGCCCGGTGGTCCTGCCAATCGGAGCAATCACATCCTTCCTCGGCGGTCCCATGTTCCTGTATCTCCTGTTCAAGGGAGGAAAGAAGGAATGCTAAAGGTTGAGAAACTGTGTTACCATTACAAAAATGGACCGAAAGTTTTGAAAGATGTGGATTTTGCCGTGAAGGATGGGCAATTTATGGCCATTCTCGGCAACAACGGTGTGGGCAAAAGCACAATGCTGAAGTGCTTCAATAAGATCCTGACCCCGGATGGGGGCAGAGTCCTGGTGGACGGCGAAGATCTGCTGAAAATGCCAGGGCGCGAGATTGCAAAGAGAATTTCCTTTGTTGCGCAGAATGTACCCAATACCCAAATGATGGTTCGGGATATGGTTATGCTGGGTCGAAAGCCCTATATGAAATGGGGATTCTCCACAGAAGATATGCAGATTGTGGATGAAGTCATGGAGCGGCTTAGCATTACGCATTTGCAGGGCAGGTATCTCAGCCAACTCTCCGGCGGCGAGCGGCAGAAGGTTATGCTGGCGCGGGCACTGGCGCAGAGACCTCGCATCCTGCTTCTCGATGAACCAACCAGTTCTTTGGATATTCAGAACCAATACCAGGTTTTGCAGATCGTTCGGAATATCTGCGATGCGGATGGGCTGACTGCCATTGTGGTTATCCACGATTTGAATCTGGCACTTCGATTCTGTGACTATTTTGTACTGCTGAAAAACGGGCAGGTATACCGCAGCGGCAGCCGGGAGATTCTGGGTCGGCAATCGCTGAAGGATGTTTATCGGGTGAACGCCCAGGTAACCAATGTTCAGAGCCAAAACATTGTTTTGGTTGACAGAGATTTTGGAGGAAGCTTTAACCATGAAGAATTACGATGAGAATAAGGAACTCTGGAAAAAATGCGCCGCATTTCATGGCCATGTCTGCGGTGGCCTGACAATCGGCTATAAGGCGGCGCTGTACGCAATGGAACTGTTGGAGATGGAGTTTTCCGAAGATGAACAGATCGTCTGCATTGCTGAAAATGACGCTTGCGGTGTGGATGCCATTCAGGTCATGCTTGGCTGCTCTATAGGAAAGGGAAATCTGCTGTTCCATATGCGGGGCAAGCAGGCATTCTCCTTCTACAACAGAAAGAACGGAAAGTCTGTCCGCCTGGTGCTGAAGCCGAAGCCGGACGGAATGACCCGTGAACAGTCCTTTGACTATTACCAGTCTTGTCGGCCTGAAGATATGTTTGATGTAAAAAGGGCGGTGATTCAGCTGCCGGAGAAAGCACGGCTGTTTGATTCCTACACCTGTGATTGCTGCGGCGAGAGCACAGGCGCAAATTGGATCAGGCTTTCCGGTGGAAAGAAATTGTGCCTGGACTGCTACCAGACCTACGACCGCTTTGACGTATAACATCGAAAACCATGGGAAACCCCCAATGCCGGGCAGTCCGGTATTGGGGGAAGATTTTTTTGGGGATTGTATTTGCGCAGGGAGAAGCGAGCATTGTGTCAGGAAAACAGGTGAAGAAAAGCTTCGTTATGTTCCAACATCACAAAAAGTCCCATCCCCTGCCCTCTGCTTTTTGGGTTCCGGAACCGTAGCACAAATATGGGAAAGCCGCTACAATAAAGCTATAAAATGTGGGGGGAACCACATTTGCGAAAGGAGTTATTCACATGGCAGTTGGACAATTCATGAAGCGGGCCGCAGAGCGGGATTACAGCAAATTCTGGGCGGAGGAAGGGAGCTTCCCCTGGCTGTTTCAACAGGCCCTGCCGCCAATCACCGGGCGGCCCATCAGCGTCCGGGAGAATTACGCCCGCTGCGTCCGGGGGGAACAGCCCTACTGGATGCCCAATTACTTTCTGGAAAAGAATATCCTCTGGCCTGATGCCGTGGAGGAGCACCCTGTGCCCGAGAAGAACGGCTTCGACTGGTGGGGCGTGGACTGGTACATGGAGCCGGGAATCGGCGGCATGATCACAAAGCCCGGCACCCGGGTGATCTCCGACTTTGCCGAATGGAAAAACGAGGTGGAGTGGCCGGACCTGGGCTGCGTGGATTTCGCCTCGGACGGCAAGAAGCTCCAGACCCGCTTAGACCCGGACCGCCCCCATATCTTCGAGTGTACCGAGGGCGTGTTTGAGCGGCTCCATGAGATGATGCCCTTTGACGAGAGCCTGCTGGCCTTCTATGAGGAGCCGGAGCTGCTGGAGGAGTTTTTCCAGAGGATGGCGGATTACAAGATCGAGGTCTGCCAAAAGGTCTTTGAAAACTACGGCGTGGTGGATGGCGTGCTCTATCACGATGACTGGGGCACCCAGCGGGGGGGCTTCTTCTCCAACGAGATGTTCCGGGAGCAGATCATGCCGGCCACCAAGCGGATCATGGACTATATCAAGTCCCAGGGCAAGTTCATCGAGCTCCATTCCTGCGGCAAGAACATCCAGTATGTGCCGGAGATGATCGAGTTGGGCATTGATATGTGGACGCCTCAGGTGGGCATCAACGAGCCGGACTTCCTGGTGGAGCACTATGGCGACAGGATGACCTTCGCCTTCGATATGCCCATCGCCCCCGATGCCACGGAAAGCCGGATTCGCCAGCAGACCCGGGATTTCGTGGACCGCTTCGGCGCCAAGGGCCGGGTCATGTGCTGGATCATGGGCACACCCGAGCAGTCCGCCATCGCGGGCGACGAGCTGTATACCTATTCCAGCGCGTACTATAAGAAGCTGTATAACCGGTAAAACGACCCGGGGCGGCAAACGCCGCCCCGGAATCTTTTTGGATGGACACGGAAAGAAAATTATGATAAAATTATGTGTATATACAGCAAGGCGTTCCGTTTCCCTGCAAGGGGGCGGAATGCCTTGCTGTTTGTGCATAAGATCCTTGGAAGGCCTTTATTCCTTTTCCAGTGCCATGATCTTATCGATCCGTCTCTGGTGCCGAGGCTCTCCGGAGAAGGGGGTGGAGACCCAGGTGTCTACGATCTCCAGGGCCAGGTTTTCGCCGACGATACCGGCGCCCAGGGCCATCATGTTGGTGTCGTTGTGCAGCCGGGTCATTTTGGCGGACAGCACGTCGGAAAGCAGGGCGCAGCGGATGCCCTTGATCTTGTTGGCGGTAATGGACACGCCGATGCCGGTGGTGCAGAGCACAATGCCCTTCTCGCATTCGCCGGAAGCCACGGCCCGGGCGGCGGCGGCGGCAAAATCCGGATAGTCGCAGCTCTCGGGGCCGTTGGTGCCGAAGTCCATCACCTCGTAGCCCGCTTTGCGGAGATGGTCCGCTACCTTGTTTTTCAGAAGATACGCGCCGTGGTCACAGCCCAGGGCAATTTTCATATTTCTTTCCTCCTGTATAAATTCAGGCAACACCGCACAATACGATTTGTCTTGTGCGCTGCTGCCTTAAATTGCAAATCCCCCATCTACGTTCAGCACGTTTCCGGTGATAAAATCGGCCTCTGCCAGAAATGCCATGGCTTTTGCCACGTCCTCCGGTGTCCCGTTCCGGCCCAGGGGCGTCTCCTGGGCCAGCTCTTCCAGGGTTTCCGGGTCTACCTGGGCGCACATATCCGTCAGGATCACTCCGGGGGCCACGCAGTTCACCCGAATGCCGCTGGGGCCCAGCTCCTTGGCCAGGGCCTTGGTCAAAGCAATGACGGCCCCCTTGGTGGCGGAATAGGCCGCCTCACAGCTGGAGCCAACCCGGCCCCACATGCTGGAAACCGTCACGATGCTGCCGCGCTGCTTTTGCAGGAAGCTGGGCAGGGCGGCATTGACGCAGTTGTAAATACCCTTGACATTCACGTCAAAGATCCGGTCCCAGTCCTCCTCTTGCATGGACTGCATGAGCCCATAGAAGCAAATGCCCGCATTGCAGATGAGAATATCCACATCGCCGATCTGCCGGAAGGCGGCCTTCACGGCGGCACTGTCGGCCACATCGCAGCGAATAGGGGTGGCGCCGGTTTTTTCGGCAACGTCCGTAGCGGCTGCGTCGTTCTTCTCATAGAGGAAGAACACCCGGTGGCCCTTCTGCGCGAAGAGCTCCACCGCCGCCCGGCCGATCCCCCGGGACCCGCCGGTGATCACAACTGTTGACATAACATTCTCCTTGAAGGCTCCCCTGCAAGGGGAGCCCCAAATTTATCTTCTTCTGCTCTTGGTCCGGTGGTCGGAATACTGGCGGATGGAAGAGATCTTGCTGTCGGACTCGGACATGAAGGCCTTCAGCTTCTCTTCAAACAGCTGGTCTGCCGTCTTGGGGGCTGCGGGCTGCACGGGGGCGCGGTTGGGGCGGCTGTTCTGACCTTCCCGGCGCTGTCCGCCGTTGCCGCGGAACTCGCCTCTGGGCGCATTCTCCCGCTGGGGCTTGGGCTCCAGGCGCTTGATGGACAGGTTGATCTTGCCATTGTCCAGGCCAATGACCATCACCTTCACATCCTGGCCCTCGGTCAGGTGCTGGTGGATATCGCTGACGTAGGCATTGGCAACCTCTGAGATATGTACCATACCGGTCTTATTCTCCGGCAGGGCGATGAACGCGCCAAAATTGGTGATGGACTTGACTTTTCCCTCTAAAACGGCTCCGACGGTTAACTCCATAGATGCTATGTTTCCTCCAAAATTATTTCAGGCGCAGCGGTGTGCTGCTGCCGGTTTTCAATTTCCGCTGCCGGGCTGGATGATGACCGCGTCGGGGTCTACAAGCCCCAGCTCCTCTGAGGCAATGGCCCGGATGGCCCCGTCCGACTCCATATCGGCCAGACGCTCCTGCAGGCGGCGATTCTGCCCTGCGGTCTGAGTGGCCAGAGTCCGGGTGTCCGCGATCTGGGACTGTACGCTCAGCCTGACCCAGCTCAGGGCCGCCAAGGCCAGCATGGAAAATACCACCAGACTGAGGATCAGGACCTTCAACAGCGGCGTTGAGCGGTTCCAGACGATCCTGGTGCTGCCGATTTTTACGGACGACTCTTGCATTGGGCTTCCCTCCCCGGTTCAGCGAATTCTTCCGTCCTATTGTAACCCATTTTCCGGCAGATGCAAACACATTTTTTGCGATTTTAAAAATTTTTTTCGGGACAGACAAAAATACACCGGCCATGGCCTTCAGAAGAGACCAAAACCCATAAAACACCGGCTGCAGCACCGCACCCAGGCTTTTATCCGCGGCCCAAAAGCCGGGAAGCATCACTGCGGCACAGCCAAGCCGCAGGTCTCCGCCGCAAACGCCAAAATTCAGCCAGCAGAGCCCCGCTCCCGTCATCAGCACAAACAGCGGGTCCCCTCGCTTTCCCAGGGGCCGCAGGAAGCCCCACAGCAGCCCCAGAGCCGCGCCTAAGAGAAAGGCCGCGCCAAGCATGGTCCCCATTAGCCCAGCAGCCTTTGCAGGAAGGAGCCGCTCTGCCGGGGGGCCTCGTAGCTCAATGCGCTGATCGTGCCCTCCACCGTTACCCTTCCCCCTTCTACGGACAGCTCTTTCAACTGCAGCTGCTCCCCCTGGACCGTCAGCGTTCCCATATCCGTCTGCAAAACCACCGCGTCCTCGTCAAACCGGACCACCTCCGTGACACCCGTAACACTGAGGCTCTTCCGCTCGGTCAGCCGCAGGCTGTGGCTCTCCTGAACCAAGGCCTCCACCCCCTTCCCGGAAGCAGTATATGCCCCCGCTCCCCTGCCCAGAACCGAACATTTCCTTCGGCAATCGTTGACAGGCCGGTCAAAACGGGGTAAAATATTTCTAGAAACGGAAAGGTGTGAGCGCTATGAAGAAAAAGGATGTTCAGAGCATGGTGCGGCTGATGCTGACCCCCGTGCTGATGGTGATCCTGGGCATTGTTCTGGTGGTACGGCCGGACTCTGCCTCGGCTCTTGTGGGCAAGGTCCTGGGCTGGGTCCTGCTGGTGGTGGGCATTGGCCTGCTGGTGGAATCCATTGCCGTGAAGGAGCTGACCACCAGCAGGATCCTGTTTGTGGTGGTGGCGGCTGCCCTGGGCCTGTGGCTGGTGCGCAATCCCCTGCGTCTTGCGGCTGCTCTGGGCCGGGTTGCCGGGCTGCTGATCCTGGTGCGGGCCGTACAGGATATCATCAACGCCGCCCGCTGGAAGTGCGGCATGAAGTATGCCCTGCTGTCTGCCATCATCGGCGGACTGCTGATCCTGCTGCCCATGACCACCTCCCGGGCGGTTTGGGTCATTGTAGGCCTGCTGGTCATTGCGGTGGGTGTGCTCATGGCCATTGACCGCCTGAAGCCCGGAAAGCTCCTGGGCGACGGCGGCAATATCATCGACGCCCAATGAGATACGCCTGCTGCTCTCTGGACGGGCGCGGCGGCCATGAGGCCGGTTGGGCCCTCCTGCGGCAGCTCTATCTGGAGGAGACCGGTCAGCCCCTGCCCCCTGTCCGGCTGACCAAACGGGGAAAGCCCTATTTTCCGGACAGCCCCTATCACTTCTCCATCTCCCACACCCGCCGCCATGCTGCCTGCGTTCTGGGGAAATACCCCGTGGGCCTGGACCTGGAGGAGCTGAACCGCCCTATCCGGCTGGAAACCGCCAGGAGGGTGCTCTCCCCTGCGGAATACGCCCAATTCGAAGCCGCCCCAGACAAACGCCGGGCATTTCTGACCTTCTGGGTGCTGAAGGAGGCCCGGGTCAAGTGCGACGGTACGGGGCTGCTGGGCTTTCCAAATCGGACGGACTTTACCCTCCGGGACCCCCGGGTCTGGGAATGGGACGGATGCCTTGCGGCCATGATCGTTGAGAAAGGATAGAAAAATGCTGTTTGATACCCACGCCCATATGGATGACCGGGCCTTTGATGCGGACCGGACAGAGCTTCTGACCACTTCCCTGCCCCAGGCGGGCATTGCACTGCTGATGAACCCCGGCTGTTCCGCCGCCTCCTCCGAGGCGGCGGCGGCTCTGACCCGGGAATACGACTACATCTATGCCGCCGTCGGCTCCCATCCGGATGCGGCGGACGAGGTAAACGACGCCGTGCTGGACCGCTACCGGCAGCTGTGCCGGGAAAACCCAAAAATAAAGGCCGTTGGAGAGATCGGCCTGGACTATCACTATGAGGATATTCCCAGGGACATCCAGAAAAAGGCCTTCGTGGCCCAGATGAAGCTGGCCCGGGAGCTGAAAAAGCCCGTCATCGTTCACGAGCGGGAGGCACACCAGGACGGCATGGACATCGTCACCGCCTTCCCAGAGGTGACGGGGGTGTTCCACTGCTTCTCCGGGTCTGCGGAAATGGCAAAATGGCTGGTTGCCCGGGGCTGGTACGTAGGCTTTACGGGTGTGCTGACTTTCAAAAACGCCCGCCGTGCCCTGGAAGCCGCCGCAGCGGTGCCCCGGGACCGGGTGGTCATTGAGACGGACTGCCCCTATATGTCCCCGGAGCCCTTCCGGGGCAAGCGCAACGACCCCACCCGGCTCTACCGCATGGCCGAGGCTCTGGCGAGCCTCTGGAGCGTAAGCCCGGAGGAGGCCCAGGCCATTACCTTCGAAAACGGGAAAAGGCTATATGGGATTTGAAATCTATTGAAAACCTACGCAATCAATCGTATAATAGGGCACAAACCAACAACAGGAGAGAACTATGCTGAATCAATTTTCCAGATCGGAGCTGGTCTTTGGCAAGGATGCCATGGAGCGGCTGAAAAACGCCCGGGTTGCCGTGTTTGGCATCGGCGGCGTGGGGGGATATACCGTGGAGGCCCTGGCCCGGTCCGGGGTTGGGGCGCTGGACCTTGTAGATGACGACAAGGTCTGCATCACCAACCTGAACCGGCAGATTCTGGCCACCCACAGCACCGTTGCAAAATACAAGGTAGATGTGGCCAGGGACCGCATTCTGGACATCAATCCCCACTGCCAGGTGACAACTTACCAGACCTTTTTCATGCCGGACACCGCCGACCAGTTCGATTTTTCCCAGTATGACTATGTGGTGGATGCCATCGACACCGTTACCGGCAAAAAGGAGATCATCCTTCGGGCCCGGGCAGCGGGCGTTCCGGTGATCAGCTCTATGGGCGCGGGCAATAAGGTGGAGGCCTCGGCCTTTAAGGTTGCGGATATCTACAAGACCAGCGTGTGCCCCCTGGCCCGGGTCATGCGAAAGATCTGCCGCCAGAACGGCATTGACCACCTGAAGGTGGTCTACTCCGAAGAAAAGCCCATCCGTCCCCTGGAGGACATGGCAATTTCCTGCCGGGCGGACTGCGTCTGCCCTCCTGACACGGCCCGCAAGTGTACCCAGCGCCGGGACATCCCCGGCTCCACTCCCTTCGCCGTGGCCGCCGCCGGCATGATCATCGCCGGTGAGGTAGTCAAAGATCTGACGGCCTTCGACCGGGGAGACCGCTAAGCACGAACGCATAAGAGAACAGAACCCCCCAGGGAACGTCCACTCCTGGGGGGTTCATGACGAAATGGCGTATTTTGAAGCCCCGGGAAATGCTGCACCAGCCAAGACATGGGGATGGACGTTGTACATGGGGACAACGAATGGGGCCGAGACTGCGAAAATTCGCAAACGATAGACAGCACCGCCCGGCGGTACGCAAGAGGAACCACCGGGCGGCGTGTCCGTTTGGGAGCGTGTACTCCTTTTTGACTGGAAAGCCAGGCTTTTCCAATCGCCGGATAAATTTTTCGCCAGTCGTCGGAAAAATGTTTCAGCTGATTGGTGAAGTTCACGAATTCCTGGAGAAATCCCGCTTAGTTCCATTGCATTGTCCACGACAAAACAGCCCACGCACCAATCATCCTTTGCCCCTCATCATACATAATTCCCCTTTTCCTGCAAATACTTCTACCGGAGTAAACAGCGCTTTGCGCTTCAAAGGAGAAAAGAATATGAAAGCAACAGGCATTGTACGCCGGGTGGACGACCTGGGGAGAATCGTCATTCCGAAGGAGATCCGCAGAACCCTGCGAATCCGGGAGGGCGACCCGTTGCAGACATCATTGACACGGTGGGAAATGTACTGCTTTTCTATGTTGGATCTGGCCAAGAGACGGGGGTGGTAGTTGTACATAGTGACAACAAAGAGAGCTGAAACTGTGCGTATACGAAAGGGGTAAATTGAGATGAGAGAAGTCACTTCCTGCGAATTTAACATGGACACCGCCTGCGTGGAGCTTCACTTTTCCGATGGCAGCATGGTCGCTATCAGCACCATCGCCGTGGAAAACGAAGTTGCAGACAGTATGTATCAACGCTCAGAGTTGGATTGGCTGATTTACAATAGGCCGCTAGAGTATTCACAGCTGGTGCTAGGCGGTGGAATTGAGGAGTACATCAAGGGGGACGGCAGAGCATCGGTTGGAGGATTATGGGAATAGAAGTGGAGCAGCCCATCGGTCAATTGATCGGTGGGCTGTCATTTTATGTCTGCCTAATCATCTACACATATATCTTCGATTAGTTTTCTCGTAAGCGCTCAGAGCGCTTACGTTATAAGTTTTTACGCTTCTGATATTAATAACTTATCTACGATATATGTTATGGATTAAGTCTCATTGGTGAAATAGTTTGAATGTGGGGTGTTCAGTTCTCTGTAGAGTAGTTCATTGTTGCCACCGCTTTCGCCTTTTCGATAAACTACCTGATAATGGATTTCCAGGGCTTCTCGGAAGGCGTTGTAGTCCCGTCGAGTCAAGGCTTTCCAAATGCTGCGGTGCTTCTCGACAGTAAAGAGAAGATAGGAAGAAGATGTGGGCCGTTCGTAGTTTTTATCATAAGCCCAGAAAGAGTCCAACAGGGAGCTGAGCAGGGGCATTTTTAGTCCTGCATACAGTACCCTATGAAAGGCAGCATCTGCTTCGGCAAAACGGATGCCGAATGTGGCCTGTTCACTGCTGGAACTGGTGTGTTTTCGCGCAATGGAGTCCATGACCTGAACATACTGTCCCAGTTGCTCAATGGAATCTGGCTTAATGGTTTCAAAAGCCTCCTGCGCAAAGCCTAATTCCAGAACCCGGCGAAGCCTGCGAAACTGTTCCAGCATGTCGCCGGCATCGGCGCCAACATTATATATTAAACTGTCAAAAAGGCAATCTGGATTAAACTCTTGAATCACACTACCTACTCCGGGGGTCGAACGAACAAGCCCTGTGATTTCCAATGCTTTTATGGCTTCCCGCAGTACATTGCGGCTAACTCCCAGCAAACGACACATTTCCATTTCAGTTGGCAGTTTATCCCCGGGTTTTAGACCGCTTTTCAAAATATAATCCTTAATTTCCTGATAGACCTGCAGATACAGTTTAGGGGTTTTCAAACTTCGCATTTTCGGAACAACAGTATTTGACATGGTACTCCTCTTTTCTTAATATTCACTGACCTATGTCAAAGTTTCGGGACGGTTTTCCCAAAACCAAATTGCAGTATCAGCAGAATAAATCGTGAATTTTCTTTGCCACCAGCATAGCATAAACCAACAAGAAAAGTCAACCAGCCAATGGGCTATTTGTAATATTCGACAAAACAACAAGATTGAATATGTGAAAACATACAAAAATGAAAACAGCTATTGACAAATATTGTATAAAGTGATATTTTTCTTGTAGATTGTAGTTTGTAGAACAAAGTACAAATACAAAGTTTGCTGTGGGAGATGAGTCTATGCAATGTAAGCAGAAGTCCGGCAGCGTCCGCCTTCGGGGGGATACCCGCTTCGCCTATACGGTCGGTGCCCCAATGTTTGCATATCTTCTAATCGTGTTGATTATTCCTGTGTGCTGGGGCTTATACATCAGCTTCACGGATAAGATGATTGGCAGTCAGGGACATTTTGTTGGGCTGAAAAACTATATCAATCTATTAAAGAATGGGAGCTTCCGCAATGCGGTTGGTAATACAGTCGTCTACACTGTATTCTCCATTCTCGGGAAATTGGTATTCGGTTTGATTATGGCATTGGTCCTAAATTTTCAGTTCAAAGGAAGAAACGTGGCGCGGGCATTGATGATCATACCTTGGACGCTGCCCAATATCGTAGCGGTTTTGAACTGGCGCTGGATTTTTTCTGATACCGGTGGCGTGGCCAACTACCTGCTGACCCGAATGGGACTGATTGACCGAAATCTGATATGGCTGGGCAATGCAACCTTAGCTATGGTTGCCGTCCTGGTGGCAAACATATGGCGGGGAAGTCCCTTCTTTGGAATTTCCATTTTGGCCAGGCTGCAAACAATCCCAAAAGATTACTATGAGGCGGCAGAGTTGGATGGAGCGGGTGTGTTCCAGAAATTCTTCTATGTAACCCTTCCTGAAATCATGGATGTTATTCTTCTGACTATGCTGGTCTCTACGATTTGGACTATTAACGAGTTCGAGTCGGTCTGGCTGCTTACCGGCGGTGGACCTAGCGGAGCTACGGAGGTTATAGGTGTTTTCAGCTACCGTACGGCAATGACCAATATGCAACTGGGCATGGCGGTCGCTGTGAGTGTGCTGGCGATGCCGGTGCTGCTGGTGCTGATCAGCATTGTCAGCCGGAAAATGTTGAAGCAGGGGGATTGAGCACAATGACGATGAAGCAAAAAAAGAAGTTACTGTACATCCTGCGTATGGCAATGGTAGCGGTGTGCCTGATTGTGGCATTGTTTCCCATCTACTGGATGCTGAACACCTCCTTCAAAACCCAATTTGAAATGTACCAGAAAGTGCCAACCTTTCTTCCTAAAAAACCAACACTGGAGGGGTATAAATATCTGTTTACCAAAACGCCCTACCTGAATGCATTGAAAAATAGCTTTATTATCGCTTTCGTTTGCGCACTGATTTCTATAGCTTTGGGTTACCCGGTTTCCTACGTGGTTGCGAGACTGCGCTTTCGGGGACGGCAAGGCGTGTCCAAGTTGATCTTGTTTTCCTACCTAATCCCCACATCAGTACTTTATATTCCACTGTTTTTGTTTGTTTCCAAATGCGGCCTGACCGATAATATCCTCGGATTGATGCTGATCTATCCCACATTTACTTTGCCTTATGTTAGTTGGATGCTGATTCCTCATGTTCGGTCGGTACCTAAAGAAATAGAAGAGGCTGCAAGGGTGGACGGATGTACGCAAATTCAGTGTATGTATCGGATCGTATTTCCTTTGGCTACCCCAGGTATTATCTCCACATTTATCTTCGCTTTTTCCATGTGCTGGGGAGAATACATGTATGCGCTGGTGAACATAAGCAGTAAGGAAATGAAAACATTCCCACTTGTAATTTCAAACTTGATTTACGGCGATATTTACCCTTGGAACCAAATTATGGCCGGTGCGATCATCGCTTGCATTCCGATCCTGCTGGTCTACATCTTCTTCTCCAACCTGATGGTGGGAGGCGCTACAGAGGGAGGTGTGAAGGCTTAGTTATTGCCCCATTTTCAATCGTCACAACAAAAAAGAAACTCAAGGAGGACACACAATGAAAAAGTTATTGGCAATCGTTCTTGCGGCAGTGCTTGTACTTTCTGCTTTTGCCGGCTGCGGAAAACAGACGGACACCACTGCTCCTAATGCGGAAAACAAAGAGCAGACAGGAACCCAATCGACCACTTCTGATGGCGGTTCCCTGGTAATTTGGGTAGAGAAGAGCTTTAGCGAGGATGTTGATAAGCTCTTTGACGAGCGCATCCAGGCTTTTGGCCAGGAAAAGGGTGTAAAGGTCAAGGCAGAGTTCATCAGCGCTACAGATTATATGACGAAGCTGAATGCTGCTGTAGAAGCGGGCAACGTTCCGGATCTTACCCTGGTGAACCCTTATAAAGTTGTCAGCTATTATCCTGGAAATCCCTTCTCTGATGTGACTGATTTGGTAGAAGAGATCGACGGTCAGCGGCCTATGTTTGACGCACTGAAGAATGGCACCAAGATTGAGGGCGTGAACTACTTTGTCCCGTTCTATGCAGCCAGCAGCTTGCTGTTCCTACGGAAAGATGTATTTGAAGCCAAGGGTGTGGCTCTCCCCACGACTTGGGAAGAATTGTGGGATGCCGCTGTGGCAATTTCCGATCCGGACAATGGTTTCTATGGCCTGGGTATGGGTTGCGGACCCACGGACGAGGATTGCGAAAACAGCTTCCGTATGATGATGTGGGATATGGGTGGCAGCCTGATGGATAAGGACGGCAAGATCGTAGCTGACAGCAATGCAGGCCTGAGTGCTATGATCGATAAATATGTGGAACTGTATGAGGCTGGGGCCATTCCTCCCGCAGCCATCACCTGGGATTCCGGTGGAAACAATAAGACCTATTTGATGGGTGAATCTGCAATGGTCATTAACGTGCCTACTCTGTATAATGCCATCCGTAACGATGAGCAGTATGCAGAATTGCTTGAAAATACTCTGGTATTGAACTTGCCTGCCGGTTCTGCGGATAATGCTGTGTTTGGAAATCCCTCTGGCTGGGCCATTATGAAGGATGCCAAGAATTCCGAAAACGCACGGGAATTCATCAAGTTTATTTCGGAAAAAGAGTGGTATGATACTTATATGGATTCTATTGCACCCGTATTCGCTCCTGTTTATCAGGACCTGGTGGGCTCTGAAACCTGGGGCAGCGGTGTGAACAAGCAGGCAATCGAGTACATTCAGAACGCTGTTGGTTACTATGGCTATCCCTGTGAGACTTTGGAGGGCCGTGCCATCGCTTCCAAGAACTACTACTCCTTCCCAATCGCAAGAATGCTGAATTCCATCGTTACCGGCAGTGCCACCAAGGATCAGGCAATTGCGCAGCTTCAGAAGGAACTGCAAGACACCGCCTCTGTGGTTACCGGAGGTTAAAAGGAGGAACTTCCGTTGGATGAGCAGAAAACTGTATGGGTGAATCTGGACCCCAATAAGGTGGACCTAACACCGATCATCACTCGTTGCAATCAGGCAGGATGGCGCTGCATTACGGAAGACGTGGGCGTCGATCAGAAGAAAAGTGTCACCCACGCTTTGGAAGCGGATGCCATTGTCAGCATCGGGGAACGTTGGGGAGATGCGCAACTGGCGGCCATTGCTGGCGGAAACAGGATCATCATCCGCTATGGCGCGGGGTTAGATAATGTGGATATTCCGGCAGCAACACGGCACCGTATTCCTGTTGCGAATTTACCAGGTATGAATTCTCCAACTGTTGCGGAAATTGCATTGTTGCATATTCTGAATCTGGGCAGACGGTTTTGCTATTCCGTCAACGGCGTTGGAAAGGGCATTTGGCCCTGCTCTATACCGGGAAATGAGCTAGACGGCAAACTGCTGGGCCTTATTGGCTTTGGTAACATTGCCAGACAGCTGGTTCGAATCACCAGCGGTTTCCATCGAAAAGTCATAGCCTACGATGCTTACCTGAACGATGCAGGACGGACCTTTGCAAAGGAGTACGGTGTGGAGCTGGTCAACAGTCCGGAGGAGATATACCGACGGGCAGATATTGTGAGCCTGCATATTCCCTTTACACCGGCAAACAAGGGAATCGTCAACGCAGAGTGTTTCCGATTGATGAAGACTACGGCCTACCTGGTCAATACCTGCCGAGGTGGAGTTATCAACGAAGAGGATTTGATCGTTGCACTACAGACCGGAGCCATTCGTGGATTTGGAGCCGATGTGATGTGCCAGGAACCTCCTGATCCTGACAATCCGTTGTTGCACATGGATAACGCCTTTATCACTTCTCATCTTGGAGCTTTAGCGGTGGAGAGCGAAGAACGCAGTCAGTTGCTGATAGCAGATATCATCGCAGACCATTTTGCTGGCCGGGTTCATAAAAACGTGGTCAATCCGGAAACAGTAACACACTAAAAAAACTGATGACCCCTTGCCTTAGGCAAGGGGTCACGGAAAACAAAAACTGGTTTGCTGCAATTCGAAAACAGTTCCGGCCTTAATCAGACTAGGAGCAGGAGTGAAAAACTGTTTTCAGAAAATGCAGAAGGATTACGAAAGCGAGAGAATTTTTATGATCAATTTGGAAAAATTCAAGGGTGTATTCCCGGCCTTCCCAGCCTGCTATGATGAGAAAGGCAACATCAGTCCGGAGCGCAGCAAAATGCTGGCTCGGTATTGTTTGGAAAAAGGGGCCAAAGGTGTCTATCTGACTGGTAGCTCCGGTGAATTCGTATATCAGACTGTTGAAGAGCGCAAGCAGGTGATTCGCGCGGTAACAGAAGAAGTAGGCGGAAAAATGACGATTATTGCTCACGTTGGTGCCTGTGCCACTGATGACGCTGTGGAACTGGCATCCTATGCCGCTCAATGTGGAGTAGATGCAATCTCTTCTGTTCCGCCCTTCTACTTTGCGCAGCCGGAATATGGCGTAATGGAATATTGGAATGCCATGATCGATGCGGCGAAGCTGCCCTTTATCCTCTATAACATTCCAGGAACTACGGGTGTATCCATTAGCTTTGACATTTTTAAGAAAATGCTGGAAAATCCCTATGTGATAGGAATCAAGAATACCTCGTTGCCCGTTATGGACATTATGCGGTTTAAGGCTTGCGGAGAGGATAACTGCGTCGTCTTTAATGGGCCGGATGAACAATTTGTAGCCGGACGATTGATGGGTGCCGACAGTGGTATTGGTAGTACCTATCTGGTGATGTTGGATCTGTATTTAAAAGCAGATGAGTATATTCGCCAGGGAGATTTTGTCAATGCAGCGGAAATTCAGAAGTTCATGACCACAACGACGCTGAAAATCATTCAGAAGCATGGACATCTTCTGTCCGGATTGAAGTACCTGCTGCATCTGCAGGGAATGGAGATTGGCAGCGTGCGGCGGCCCTTGGTGCCTGTAAACGATCAGGACAAGAAGGAGCTGAATGAAATCGCTGAAGAAATTCGGGAAGCGACTATGCGTTGGTGTGGCAAAATTCCAGGTAAGGTATAAACGGAGAGATAAATCTGCCGAAATACTTTAGCTGTGCTTACGTGGCTTCAGATTTAGAAAACATAAGATTTTAGCAGGGCTCCACGATTTGGAGCCCTGCATTTTTTGATACTACCATTCCAGCGGATGAAGTGCTATCAGCGTACAAATCGTTCCTCCTATCATGCGTTCCTATGCAGCACGCAGATCAGGCAATAACGACAGCACGCCCACCGGTCGATTGACCGGTGGGCTGCAATATTTTGCTTCTGCTGTCTTAACGCTACAGCTTTTCCTCAGGAACAGGAATATACACCATCCTCAAAGGAACCATCCTCCGATATTTTTCACCAAGCTGACCGTAATATTTCAAAATTAAATCCACAAGTTCCGTACCGTTGATCCCCCGAATGATCGGTGTGCTTTCCAGGTATTTTGCGGCATTCTTTGTGTAGTTGGACAGCGTAACAAATAAACCGTAATCCCCCTCACGCATAGCCCCTTTCAAGGACTGAATGGTGGATTCCTTAATGTCGCTGTCCTGGCTTTTCACCTGGACAAGAATACGGGGAGGCAGCTCATCTTTGTATGCGGTGATGTCTATGCCGCTGTCGCCGCCCTGTGGGGATACGGTGCAGCGGTATCCCATTGCACGCAGAAGCTCTGCAACAAATTCTTCCAGCGCATATCCTTTCAGCTGTTTGCTCAGCTCTTTCAGAACGAAATCTCTGGTGGCCTCAACAATATCTTCTGCGGTAGCGGCCACAGTTTCGTCCGGTTCTGCCAAGGCGAACGAAGGCTTGAAGCCTTTATCCAAAGCCTGCATGTATTCGTCTGCGTAGTTCTTGAGCAAAAAGAAAGACAGTGCCGAACCGACCTCATACAGTGCGCCTTGAGAGAACGCAGTCCGGGGCAAGTGTTTCAGCCACTTTACTTTTCTCTGCTGCACATACGGGGCGGCTTCGGGGTTATAAATGAAATCGCTCTCAACGACACCAATGTTGATTTTTCGGTCAGCCTTAGACGGAAACACCACATAGTCGCCGATTTTCACTTCTACAGCAAACCGATACAGCATCCCGGCACTGGTAGCGATGGCACCCTTTTTGCTGTCTGGATATGTGTCTATATAGTGCGCTTTATAGGCTTCCCGATTTGGCTCCAACTTGCCGCAATCTCCAAAGTCCTGCCAGCCAATAGCAATGACATCATTGTGCAGGAACAGGGAATCATCCGTTGTGTGGATGCCCCAGATTTTCTTTTCTTCATTGGCCATTATGTACACTCCTATCAAATCGAACACTATTTTTCATGCCAAAGCCTTGCTGGATTCCTATACTATTTCATTGCAGTTCCATACACATTTAAGATAGCGCAATGTCGCTGCTTTTGTCTGCATCCCCTCTGGCGTAGGAGCCGAACAGATAAATACGGTCAGCCCCATATTTGGCCGCCAGGGCCGCAACGGTTTCCTTAATTTCAACTACAGTATATCACATATCTACCTACTTCAGCCACTCATCAATGACCTGCACTGCATGCCTTATACGTGCTATATATGATTCATATGGTACGTCCAGCAAATCCAATAGAATTCTTCGGTACAGCAGGCTAAACTTCATGGAATATCGAACGCAATCCTTCCCCGAAAAATGACGTGGCTGATTTTTCTTGATATGCATAATACGAACCCGACTGTCAACTGTGGTGCGTAAAAAGCTTTCATAGTCACCATTCATTTCTTTTGAGAAAATATCTTTTCCAAAGTCTCCAATAATTGCCGAAATACATTTTTTGAGGGATGTACCTTTCTCTCCAGGTGATAGTTCCTGATAGAATCCGCTATTCTCTTTGAGCAATTCAACAAACGGTTCTGCGAGTTCTACAAGGAAAGCAAAATTTGTGTCAACAGGCATTTTACTATCTGATAAAGAATACATAAACACAGAATACGCAATATCCAATTGCTTTCGGAGATTGATCCACTTGTGAAATCGTTCTTCCGTCAACACATCTTGAAATTGAAGGAGACTCAGGAAACCGTTCATGCAAAAGTCCCTAGATTCAAAGAAATTAAGGCGTTTGGCCAGCAATTCCTCTACTATACCAGAAAATTTCACTGTGTTCTCTTCGCGGCCATCCTCAAAAATAATCTTTTCAATGGGATAAAACATTCCATCAAATAGCATTAGAAGTGTTTCGAGATCTTGGAATGAGTTAAAGACTTCAAAACACGGCCTTGGAGGCACTGAGGTAATTTCAATACGGCGTCCAATGATTTGTTGAATATCAACATTTATCCCATCACCGATTCTAAGTTCACATTCATATGGACCAGATAGCATCCCATTAGGGGGCATCTGTACAACAGACATCTTGGAACAGGGTGTATATAGTTGTGAATCAGGTTGTAACATAAAGGACTCTCCTGGTTAGCTGTGCCGAGGTTGTCTGTTGATTGGTAAAAGTCTCCATCATATACCGTAATTGCATCTACTGTGTTGGCTTCTGTCACGAATCTGCAATACTCTGCCCGTATTTCCTCAAGTAGTCAGCGATACTGATACCACGGTCCTCCGTTTCCTGAAATTGGATGTTAAACCGCATCCAGCCGAGAGATACCAGTCGAAACCGGATTGCTGTCTCCGATGCCGTAAAGTGCATCTGAAACGCCCAAATACACCGTTTGTAAGCAACAAAGTTGCACTGTTGTTTATCGACGTATAAGATGCCCGTTAGGCGTTGGCTCCGCATAAATGTTTCAAATACTGGATAGATCAGATTCAGCGGCAGCAACAAGCAGGCGGCAAAATAGTTTGCTTCCACTTCCCGCTCCTTTTTCGCATCGTCGCTGTCATCCATCCGCTGAAAATCCCGGTTGAGGCATATAATCTCCGCTTCTTCGTTTTCCAGATGTTTCAGGAAATAGTGGCCCAACTCATGGGCAATGGTAAAGGCTTGCATGGCTGGTGTGTGCTTGGAGTTAAAAAAGATAACAGGTTCTTCTTCTATATACATGAATCTGCCGCAGATGTCCGCAGCCCAATCATCGTAGCCCAGAAGTTGAATCTGTTCACCATCTAAAATGATTTGCAGGTGTTGACCGGGATTGTCGTTGATGCGATATTGCGAGAGGATTCGCATTGCCAGCTGTTCAACTTCTTTTTTACGTTTTTGAATCATGTCGTTTCCTCCGCAGGTATGCCTGTACTAGATCGGCGGTATCATCGGTTTCCTTGTCACCAAAAGTGCGGGCGGCTTGCCGCACTTCTACGGTCTGAGGTGCATAGAGAATGGCCTTGCTGACTTCCTCCTTGGCATCCACCACAGTGACTTGACCGTTCATGAGCATGGGGAGGAGCCAGTCACGGAGCCTTGTCAACTCGCGGTTTTCCTTATAAAGACTTTTTCTCTTTTCCATAATGGGAGCATACAGTTCAGTAAAAGAATGCATTGTTTTTTTATCCGGTATGGGCAGCTCAAATGATGCACTGACATCAGGTTGTATACGTTTTCTACTGCCTGTAGAGCAGGTTGCCTTTCCAGTCATATGCGAGTAGAAAGCATCAGAATTCAGGACCGCATAACAGAAAGGGCGAGTCCATGCAACTCTGGGGCGATACACAATGAACTCGGTAGAGCAGATGGCGTTCGCTGTATCACAATATGGATCCCAAAGACGCTTAAACTGCGGATTGAGTTTTGATATTAAGATGCACTCAGGGTCAACTGCATATTTTCCGCTCTCAATTGTACTTGCTTCTTCGTAGACGGGATTGTGATCATCATCGAAAGCAGGGATGCTATAGTGTTCCATCACGGCATTCCCGTATTTATTGGGAATAACGGAAGTGTTTTCAATTTTCAGTAAATTGTTTACACTTCCTAGATTCCAACCATCTGGAATTTCTCGTTTAAGCTGCTCATTCCAGACCATTTCACCGCCGGAGGTGCGGTAAGGCTTGCCGTTCTCATCCGGGAAATCAAACTGCACGAACCAGTAATCATAGAGGGTCTTTGACATGGCTTCCAGTTCGGAACAGATTTTAGAATTTAATTCTATTTTATCATCTACTACAGATAAAATATCAGCTATTTTTTCTTGCTCAGATAAACTGTTTTCAGGAAATGAAAAGTTTTTTATATCATCGGCATTTAAGTTTTTTCGAACACCAGCAGACAATGCCCTTAAATTTTCATAATTGTTTTTTAACCAATAATATAAAAAACGATAATCAGCAAGAGCGTCATTAACTTTTATGTTACAGCAAGCTTGATTTGTTGTGGTTTCAATCATCAGGATTGAAACGTTCCCTCTTGTTTTGCCTTCTCCATACATTGCAACAGATACTGTGTGAGGAGACCAAAGACGAATATTGGTATCTTCTAATGCAAAATCAGAAATATATTCCATAGAATCGAAAATTCTATATTGACCAAGTTGCTCTGTTTTTATCCATGGAATATCTGAAGAATTCCAATATAATTCATTGCTTCTTAGAGGTGTAATACCACTGCCTATTTCTAGTGATATGTCCTTTATCGTCTTATTCATACTTCACCTGCCCCAGCTGCTGCTTAATCTCATCCTCCAGCCGATGGCTCTCTGCAAACAGCTCGTCCAGTCGGGCGGTGAATCCGTTCATCTTCTCGGCAAATTCATTAGGAGTCAGCTCTACATACGCAATTTTGACCTCAAAATACTGACCGGCAGAGAAGGACAGCTTCTTTTCCTCAATCTCTTTATAGCTGACTGCCACGCAGAAATCATCCACAGCTTTACCTGCATTGAAGGTATCGATAATCCTATTGATTTCCTCTTGGCTCAGCACCGTGCGCTGATTTTTACCGTCAACCTTCTCTTTTGTTCCCAGCTTGGAAGCGTCCATTAGGACTACCTGCCCATCTTTATTCTCTTTATCCAAGAAGATAATAGACACATTCGTACCAGTAGTTGCGAAGATGTTGGAGGGCATGGACACAACGCCACGCAGCATACGCTTTTTCACGATATATTCCCGAATCTTTTTGGGAATCCCGGAGCCGGCAGTCAGAAAGCCGGTAGGAACCACGATTGCAGCTTTTCCATTATCATCCATCGAACAGATAATGTGCTGCAAGAACATCAGGTATACTGCCATGCTGCTCTTATCCTTATTGGGAATATTGGGTACACCGGCAAAGAAACGATCTTTGTATTTTTCACCGGCTAAGGTTTCCCGGTTGTCGCTGAAGTCCATGTTGAAGGGAGGATTGCTGACAATATACTGGAACTTGGCAAGCCCATTCTTCTGTGGGTTCAGGTGTCGTGGAGCAATCAGCGTATCGTCATGTACCACATTGCTGAGAGAATGAACCAGATTGTTGAGAATCAGGTTTAGTCGCAGAAACTCGTTGGACTTGGAAGAAATGTCCTGGGTATAAATGGTGCAGTTGTCCTCACCGATCTGGTGTGCCAGAGCCAATACCAGCGTACCAGAACCAGCCGCAGGGTCATAGACGGTGGCGTTGATCACTTCTCCACGCACCATAATACGGGCAATGATGTCTGCAATGGTGTGTGGGGTGTAGTATTCCGCATACTTGCCGAAATCCTTATTGTAGTCCTTAATCAGATACTCAAAAATTTGGGAGAAGAAATCGTATTTCTGCTCAAAAACTTCTGCAAAGCTAAACTCCACCAGCTTGTTGACGATGGCACGGCAGAACTTGGATTTCTTCGATGTTTCAATAACATACTGAGAAATTGGGTCAAACAAACGGATTTTTTCTTCACCGCCAGTCTGCACGGAGAAAATGTCCAGATTGTAGTTTGCAATATCCACCAGCGTATCATCAAACAACTCATGGAACGGATACGGTGTTCCATCTGCTTTCTGCATGGTATTGTCGTTCTGATGATTGAAGAGGTAGGAAATGTAGTGGGTTTTCTTCAGCCGTGCGGTATCGCCACCCATCATCATGGTCAGCATCTCATACTGGTCATCCGGCATGGCCGTAAGAGCCGCTTCCACATTCTCAACATTTTTCAGCGAGGGTTCTACCTTCCGGGCTTCGTACAGAAATTTATCGCTGATATACTTGTACAGGAATACCTGCGTAATAATTTTGTATTCACCCGGAGAGCCGCCTAGCCCATTGTTGGCGCAGATGGTTTTCAGGTCGTCAATCATTCTTTTGGTTCTCAGGGTCACGTTTTCGATTTCCATTATGTTGTCCAGGTCCTTTCTGCGAAGTACTCGCTTACTATACAGGAGTCAATATATTGCACCTGTTCACGTGTAGGTTGTACTCCGTTTCTGCGGCAAGACTGAATGATGGTCGGCATGATCTCTCGTGAAAAGTACGCATGGTTATCCATCATCCGTTGATTGTGCAGCACTCTTTGATCTACTTCTTTCTTGACGCCCATCAGGATTCCAAAGATCATAGGGTCACTGCCTATGGGCGGCGGGGTCTCCTTCAATCGCTTGTGGGTACGCATAAACTTTACGTCATTTCCATATTTTGCACAGAGCATCTGATCCCGGAGATTCTGCTGTGCCGCAATTTTGCGAATACGTTCCAAATTCTCTATATTGGCTCTCATCTCATCCGCTGTCAGTTCCTCAATGTTTTTCTTTTTGAAAACTCGCTTGAGTTCCTCCAAAAGGGAGATATATTCGGCATCTTTGGGGTCAAGATTACGCTCCAATTCCCGGCGTGTCCGCTCCAAAACATCCTGAAATTTATCCGCAATGATCATTTCATCTTCAGAAACTTTGTGAAAATGAAACTCTATCTGGTCTAATGCTACGTTTAACAATCCAGAGATATCCTCGCTATTTTGCAGATTCTCCTTTAGATTCACCAGATTGATGCGGTTATTGACCTCATTGTACAGGGCGTGGAGCGTATCCATGCTGAAGCGCTGCGCAAGTTCATCATAGCCAAAGAGTTTCATAACATTGAATAGCTCTTTGTAGGTATCCAACAGTCTGCGAATTTCAAGCAGCTCTTTTTTGTCATCGATTGCTGTAATCTGCTGCGAGAAGAGTTCCGCATTATCTGTCGCATACATAAAAAGCTTGTCCTGGATGGCCTGTAGGTCTTGCTCAATCTCCTCCTGTGACTTAAAGATATCTCGGTAACGCTTGAATTCATCCCCCAATTCCGTTTGCAATTCTCTGAAATACGCTTCATTGGTCTTGTCAAATTCTGCGCGGATATCCGCAAAATCCACCACATAACCATAGCGGAAGGATTTATAGGGGCGGTTGACGCGGGTAAGCGTCTGTAGCAAATTATGTTCACGAATCACGCGGCCAAGATACTGCTTTTTCAGGCGGGGCGCATCAAATCCGGTGAGGAGCATGTTGTAGACAACCAGAATATCGATGGTTCTTTTTTTGAAATTCTCCTGATAAGTACGACGAGTTTCCTTGTCATCCACATCATGTAAGATAAGGACATGACTGAAATCACCGTATTTGTTCAACTCATCCTCTACCATACGGGCTTGATCTGAGGAATCACAGACGATCATTGCACCAATGGACTGGTCATTCAGTACAATTCGGCTACGCTTAAAGTCATCGACAATGTATTCTACCAGGGCTGCAACATATTTGGGATGGGCATAAACATCCTTTTTCTTGAATGCTCCTTTTTGCGTTTCTAATTCTTCCAGAACGGATTGTAGCTTAGTACGGTACTCTGTCTTAATACCCTCCCGAATCAATTTTAGGGTATAACCGTCGGCAATGGAGCGATTGTAGTAATATTTGTGAATATAATCGCCAAAGACATCTTTAGAATTATATCCATTGCCAATCAAAGGCGTACCCGTCAATGCGATCATCACTGCGTCCCGGTCAGATGCCATTAAATTGGCGAGGAACGAGCCTTTTGGATTATAGCTGCGGTGCGCCTCGTCGATGAAATAGACACGTTGAACACTGACATCATAATCTGCTCTCCTGGTAACAGAATCTACAGAGAATTTCTGAATATTGACAACGGTAATTGTATCTTCGCCGCTATTATTTGCTGTGCCGATAGTCCGAATATTCTTGATGAAATCTTCCTTAGAATTCACTCGTTCCACATGGAGGCCACGGGCGGCAAATTCGTCGGATGCCTGTGTCAACAGATCAAGTCGATCTACAATAAAATAGAACTTTGCAATTTTCCCCCGTTTCTGATAGTAGTCGCGAAGATACCGTGTGTTGAAAAAAGCCAGTGCGGTCTTACCGCTGCCTTGCGTATGCCAGATAATCCCATGCCGTACACCTTCGTTCAGCTTCTTTTCGATAGCTAGGGTTGCAAAGAACTGCGGATATCGCATTACGTGCTTCTCAAGCTTCCTGATACCGTTCTTATCGGTTCGCTCTACATACGCAAACCCGTAACGCAAAAGCATTAGAAAACGACTATGCGAAAATAAAGATGTCAGCACCCTATTTGTGGGTGAAAGTTCACTCAGGTTGATGTTGTATTCCTTTGTTCCCTTAATGGATACGAGATTGGTGTCCTCCAAAATAAAGTCAGCTTTAGCGTCGTCAATTGCTGGTATTGCGGTATGAATGGATGGGTATTCCTCGCGGAAACGATTGAAAAAGAGCTTTTCATAGCTGGTTGACGCATAGAAAACACCCTCTATCGGTACAACGTCTGTATCATTATACTCCATGTTATTGGAAAAAACCGTCAACTGCGTCATATTGGCAAAGCGGCGGAATGCTTTCTTTGAGAAACGTGCGTTGATGCGATTATGCTCTGCAATGATACCGTCCTTGTTATTTGGCTTTTTGACCTCCACAAAAGACAGAGGCATTCCATTGATCAAAATTGTAATGTCCGGTCTGAATGCTTCCTCATCGTCTTTATACGTCAGTTCTGTTACTATGTGGAAAGTATTACGGTTGCTGTTCTCAAAATCAACCAAACGAATACCATTGATCCCGTTTAGCAAGATATTGTAAAATGCTTTTCCCAGGTCATCACTGGCGAGCTTCACAGACAGTTCTGAAACGAGCGCAAGGGTATCTTGCTCTGAAAAAGGTTTCCCGTTAATATTGCTGATACTATTACAGAAGATGTCCACAAAGATATTGGTCTCAGGATGAATCTTCCCTGAATATTCCTTGAGGGAAAGATATTCATAACCTAAACGCGTCAGGTGAATAAGTGCAGGTATTTTTACCCGCGAATCCTCGTTGTGCTTCATCTTTCTGCCCTCGTTTCTTCTGCGATTTTCATTGGGTAAAATAACAAAAGCCGTCTAACTTTTTGATATGTACTCCCCAAAGAGTGCTTTGAATTTATCCTGCATTTTATGCTCTGTTTTGCGGATATATGACAGCGCATAATATTCTCTGCCTCTTCGTACAACAACTCGACCGCTGTTGTAGGCTATAATCAACCTCATGCCGATATCTACTGTAGTTTTCTTAATCTTCAAGTTTTCTGCATATTCCTTTATTGTTGGAAGATGCTTGTCCGATTCACGAACATAACCCTAGATTTTCTCTGAAAATCTCCTGTCTATAATGTTGCTATCGGATAAAGTTATATGCACCTAGTATACTCCAATCGTTCTATTCCTGTCAACACGGCTTTTCCGGACAAATATTGTGCTTGTCCGCAGCGACGATCATACTTAATTTCTTTTTTCGCAAATACTTCTGGGGTGAAAGCAGATAAGCAGAATAGGTGCAGAGCAGCCCACCGAATTTAAAAAACGGTGGGCTACAATGTTTATCTATTAGGGCATTATACCTTTAGCGGCTTCGACTTCAAAACCATCACACGCAGAATGACACAGCGATTCCCCCATTGAAGTCATAAGGCACATATTAAAGCAGAAGAAACTTCTGCCTAAACACGCTCAAATAGCTCCTTGTTCTTCTGCCCCAGCAGAGACTTCAAATTCACAACCGCAACCGTGTCCAGACTTCGAAGCTGCTCTACATAATTGCAGGCTTTGCCAGCTGAGAAAAGAAAGTAGATATTCTCGTAAAATGGACGGACCGCAGTCGTTGCAGCCTCGATTCTTTGAAATTCAGCTTTGGGAAAGCCTTCTCCAATATCATCCCAGATTTTTACATAGATCGTGTGATCCTTTGTTTCCTGCACATAATCAAAGTGAACGCCGTTGACTGTTACATTCTGCTGCTTTGGGTCATCAAAACCTAGAATTTCATCCCAGTAATAGTCGCCGTAGTTTTTCTTCATCCATTTCCAACATACCGTTTTGAAATATTCCGCAACAATTGAGCGGTCAATATCATTCGCCAGCCGCTGCAAACTGTCCCCCTCAAGTGGTTTCAGGCGGTGTCCTTGAGACGGAAACACATAGCGAAACCACGTTTTCCAATAGCCGCCTTTGGGATAGTAGTGCGTGCGAATGTGATCAGTGATATCTTTCCTTTGCACTGTTTCCAAAAGTCCGGCTTTATCCAAGGCTTTCAAATACTTATCACACTTGTTCTGCGGAAAGCCGGAAAACTCCGCAAGCTGGCTGATACGGTTATGCCCGGTTGCCATGCCGTAAAGCAGGATATTGTATGTCTCTGGTGTTCGGAAGTGCCGCCGCAGCTCTGATTCTGCATAGGGGAAATAGGTGGAATTCTGAGTGAAAAGCAATCCCAGATTCTCAGCAAAGGTCCTTTGAAAATCGAATAGCTGCACCAGCTCTGGAATACCATCGGTAATCGCAATTGTCCGAAGTGCATCCAGCGGGTCAAGACCCTTGTTTTCAGTCAAAAGCATAGGCACCGTGACTGCCGTCATTTGGAGAATATCAGACGGAAACGGCAATTCTATCTGATTCCGAACAATTAACACAACATAAGCTTTCCCGACGAGTTCCGGAAGCGCATTCAAAAACTCTTCCTTATCATTTCTATCGTCCACGTCATCGAAAAAGATGACTGGGCGATTTTTTGTTTCTCCGATTTCTGCGAAGAACTCCCTCCACAGCTTGCACCCGGGCCGGAATATCTGTGGGGCAAATGCCGCATCCAGATTTCGGAAAGAAAAGTATTGCCCGCCGTATGCTTCCAGGTAGCTTTGCGCCAAGAATGTCTTTCCCATTCCGCTTTTACCGCATAGCTGCGTAATCCACAGAGATGATTTTTGCATCCAATAATTGCTGACGCTGGTGTGGAGCTGTTTCGTATATTCTTCAATTCGTTTCATTTTTATCACTCATATCATAAGTTGATTGAATATTGCTCATTGTAGCACATCTTTCAATGTGTTTCAATACGGCTTTTGAATTTTTTCTTCCATAATTTTAATTTATTTCTCTTAATACTCTATTTTTCCAAACAATACAAGGAAAATACGTCAAAACACTTCGATGTTTTAAGGTATCTGATTTCACAGAAAGCCCGTCTCGATGCCTACCATATGAGGGGATAAATCATTTTTCCGGAAAACACCCTAACAAAACCTCATTTCCCCCGCGATAAGTGAAGGGGAAATTTCCGGCGGCGGTTGTCATACCCTACATAAAGGAAATATTTTCTAAAATATGTAAAAAATCAACCCGTTTCGTGGGCTCCATAAGTGAGAGGACATTTGCAGCTCCCATGAGTCCCGGGAGAAGCCAAACTGAGATTAAAATTTTCCCCTCTTCATTTTGGCTGAAAATTCCCAGACGAAATGGTAGGGCGTCAAATCACCTCCATGTACCTTAACAATTTTATACTCATTCATCTGATACATTCTTCCCCACCCGAGCCGGGAGGCCGTGCGCCATGACCAATTTATGCGAGCGACAAACACGAGCCTCCACTGCCGGATAGCAACCGGCAAGGCGACGACGGCGGGGCAGGACAATGATACTTCTCGAAAGAGCTGGGCGGAAGCGCAGGGGTGAAATTCCCATGGCCCCGATTCGCTGGCGGGCATCACATGAATCCAAAGCGCACGGGGGCGAGGTCAAATAGGTGCGCAAAAATCTAAATTTTGAAAGGAAAATCAAATGAAAACAATCAACAACATCAAAATCATCGGTGTGGATGCCGGGTACGGAAACATGAAAACGGCAAATTTCTGCTTCCACACCGGCCTGACCGCCTACGACACGGAGCCTTTGTTCACCAAGAATATGCTGGTCTACGAGGGCCGCTACTACCTGATCGGGGAAGGCCACAAGACCTATACCGCTGAGAAAACCCTGGACGAGGATTACTACATCCTCACTTTGGCCGCCATTGCCATGGAACTGAACCGGGAACGGCTGACAGAGGCAGACGTTTATCTTTCCGCCGGGTTGCCCCTTAGCTGGGTGTTGGAGCAAAAGGACGATTATCTTGCCTACTTGCTGAAGAATCAGGAAGTGGAATTTTCGTTTAAGGGAGTACAGTACAAAATTTGCATAGTCGGTGCGGACATTCTTCCCCAGGGGTACGCCGCCATTGCGGACAAGCTGGATGACCTGAAAGGGATGACATTGCTCTGCGATATTGGCAACGGCACCATGAATCTCATGTATCTTCGGGATGGGGATGCCATTCCAGATAAAATGTACACCGAAAAGTTCGGAACCCAGCAATGTGTGAACGCCGTCCTGGAGGCGGTTATGAACAAGTACCAGGTGATCATGGATGAGGGAATCGTGGAATCGTATCTGCGAACCGGCGAGGCGGATGTCGCCAAGGAATATCTCAAGATCATGAAAACAGCGGCCAGTCGGTATGCCCAGGAAATTCTCCGGCGGCTCCAGGTGCATGATTATACGCCGTCCTTCATGCGGCTGTATGTGGTAGGCGGCGGGGGCTGCCTGCTTCGGAATTTCGCCAAGTTGGACAGCAACCGTGTTACCTTCGATGATGACATCTGTGCCACTGCCAAGGGCTACGAGTTCCTGACGGAATATCATCTGCGCAATGGCTGAAAACATTCGGAATATCAAGCTCCGCTTGAATCTCGACAAGCCGGAGGCCAGGAGAGCCAACGAGATTTTGAGCAGCAGCGGACGATCCATGAGCCAGTTTATCATTGCAGCGGTGAATGCCTATGGGAGCTACCTGGACGAGGAAGAAGCGAAGCGGCACTTTGTTCAGCAGGTCAATGATTCTCTGCGAAAGACGTTGCTGGAAGTATTAGGGAATGCCATTGTCCGAACTGTTCCAGCGGAAGCCGCACCGGAAGCTTCGTCCGGGAATCAAAAGGCTATGGAAAGAAGTGCGGAAAAGGCTGGGAATTTCCTGAAAAGCTTCTTCTGACTGCAAGAATCTCCGAAAATTGCAGGCAAATGGCAAAAATTGGCTGCAAATCCTGTAGCTTTTTGACAGCAGACGAAAGGCAGATGAGAATGCCATATTTCATCCTGCTGTCAGGAAAATAGGGAAATTGGGAGCAGTCGGTGTAAATGATTCCGTCGTCCTCGTATCCCAGTGGAACACATAGTGTCCGGCCTGTGTGTTCCATTTTATCCCCGAAGCTAGGAAGTCTGATGGTATGTCCTTAGAGGTAACGAGCATCGGATTTGTTGGCACAAATCCAAAATCCGCACCGCTTCCGGGTGTGGACTACCCAAACCAAAGGAGGTATATGAAGAAAAACGACACAAGGCTTCAATTGCGGTTGAGCCTGAAAGAGAAAGAAATAATTGAACGTGATGCCAAACGTTGCGGCATGAGCGTATCCCAATATGTCCGGCAGTGCTGCCTTGGAAAAGAACCAAGGGGCAGGCCGCCAGATGTGTTCTGGGAGTTGCTGGATGCACTATACGCTATAACAGCTCTGCTTCCAATCCCGGAGCAGGAGCGGTTATCCATGCTGATTCTCCAATTACAGGAGGCGGTATAATGGCAACCACAAAGCTATGGCACATTCAAGGCCGCTTGAAAGACTTGGTAGATTATGTGGAAAACCCGGAAAAGACGGTGAAGCCGGATTTGCAGGATTTCTTCAATGTGTTCTCTTACACCCAAAATCCGGATAAAACAGCGGGCGGTCAATTCGTTACCGCCATCAACTGCCAGAAAGACATTGCCTTGCAGCAGATGATTCTCACCAAACAGCGTTACGGCAAGGAGGACGGTTATATTGCGTGGCACGGCTACCAGAGCTTCAAGCCGGGAGAGGTCACGCCGGAACAGTGCCATGCGCTAGGCGTGGAGCTGGCAAGGCAGATGTGGGGAGACCGGTTTCAGGTCATTGTCACCACCCATCTGGACAAGGAGCATCTGCATAACCACTTTTGCATCAACTCCGTGTCCTTCAAGGATGGTGGCAAGTACAATTTCTCCAAGAAAGAGTTAAAGCGTTTACGGGACACCTCTGACCGATTGTGCCGGGAGCATGGCCTATCCGTGGTGGAGCAGCCCCATAAAGCTCCATCCCGGCAGGTGTGGCTGGATGAGCAGGCGGGGAAGCCCACCCGGTACAACATCTACCGGGCGGATGTGCAGAAAGCCATCGATTGCAACGCCACCGGGAAGCAGGTCGTACAGCACTTGCGGAAAAAGGGGTATATTGTGGATACCACAGGCCCATGTTTGAAAATCCGCTTGCCCCAGTATCCGCATTTCACCCGGCTGGACACGCTGAATCCCAGATGGACCAACAAGGGGCTGGAACACCTGATTTATGTGCGGGACATATCCGAGTTTGGCCGCCCGGAATGTCCACGGGTGCTTGAAATCCCGGACTGGCTGAAAACAGTATATCAGCCCAGAAAACGCACCACAAAGATTTACCGGCTGTATCTATATTACTGCTACCAACTGGGGATTTTGCCCAAAGGCACGACTTACCACCCGGCAAGTCCACAGCTGCGAGCCGATCTACGGCATCTGGACGATATTGACCGACAGACCCGGTATCTTGCAAGCCATAATATCGAGACTGTGGTGGAACTGTTGGCAGACCGTTCCGCCAAGGAGGCACA
>ERZ773104.536-NODE-536-length-59486-cov-12.281217_pt1 | contig 59486 bp, 55 predicted proteins | sample MGYA00511920_ERZ773104 | MGnify/ENA primary metagenome ERZ773104 (study PRJEB29015, sample SAMEA2737857) | human gut metagenome | biome: human gut; feature: human-associated habitat; material: faeces | place: China | collected 2012 ... | reverse complement strand
CCGCCGCAGCCGTGAACAGCCGCCCGCGCGCCTGTGCGTCCATCGGGGCGGCTGCACCGGTTGCATAGTTTTCTGCAAGATAGGCCAGCGAGGCCGCATGTATGCCGAGAATGGAGGCCAGCACGAACAGGGCGCTCGTCTCGCCGTCCAGCGCACTGACGCCAAGCTCTGCCCAGCGGGCAATGCGCGCCGGGCCGCCGGGGGCCCACGGCGTCTCGAGCGAGGTGCAGTCGTGACTGCGGAACAGGCCTGCATCGGGTACGCCGCAGCTCAGCAGCGCGCCGAGCAGGGGCATATCCGCCACGGCGGGATAGGACGGGTCGATGTATTCGCGCGTCGCGCCCTCACCGCGGACCGCGCCGGAGGCTGCCAGCAGCGTGCCCGGCTCCAGCTCCGGCTGGATGGCGGGGCAGGCCGCGATCTTGATGAGGGACTCCGCGCCGAGATGGTGCAGCTCCTCCACGGCGATGGCCATGGGCATGCAGCCGAAGCCGCAGCTCATCACTGTGAGCGGTTCGCCGCGCCATATGCCTCGCCAGGTCGCATATTCGCGATAGCAGCCCTGCTGCACGGGGCCCTCCAGCAGCGCGGCATAGAGCGGGACCTCCTGCGGATCCGGCACAAGAATGACGCGCGGCGTCACGGCATCGATGCCGAGGTGGTGCATCGTGCCGTCTGTATGGACAAGTTTCTGACTTCCAAAGCTCATTTCGATCCCTCCAGCAGCTCGGCTGCGCGCATGGCAATGCGCGTGGCAGTTTCGATCCGGAGCGCCAGATAATCCGGGTCGGCATAGGCTCCGTAGACGTTGGCGTTCGGGTCTGCGAACATGGAACCGAGCGCGACGCAGATGCTTGCGGTACGCAGGCCGAGCAGGTGGCCATAGGTGAAAAGCAGGCCGGACTCGTTCTACACGACGAGTACGCCGGTGTCGATCCATTTCTGCATACGCTCCCGCAGACCGGGATGGGCGGCCTTGGACTCCATATAGAACGCATCGTGGCTGCGGTACAGGCCGACGCGCACGGGCTCGTCCAGCTCCTGCGCAGCGCTGCACAGTGCGCGGACGAGCAGCGGGTCCGCAACGGCCGGGAATTCCGGCGGCACAAGCTCATAGCTTGCGCCCTCGCCGCGGACGCAGCCACTGGCAATGACGATGGTCCCCGGGGCCAGATCGGGCTGCACGCCGCCGCAGGTGCCCACACGGATAACGGCCTCCGCTCCCGCGGCAGCAAGCTCCTCCAGTGCGGCGGCAACGCAGGCACAGCCCATGCCGCTGCTTGTGACGGCGATATCCGCGCCGCCCGGTGTTTTGCCGGTATAGGTCGCAAATGTTCCCCGGTGGGCCGTAAACGAGGCCTCTGCGAACAGCGCGGCCATCTTGCGGCTGCGCTGCGGATCACCCGGCAGAAGCACAACGGGCGCGGAGCGGCGCAGGCCGGTACGGCAGAGGGTGCCGTCCGGCTCGCGCGGCGGGTCAAGGGTCAGGTAGGCTTTTTTCATAGGCTCCTCCAAATTATCTGTGATAGACTGCGCGCGTTCGACAAATTTTGCGGATTCTCAATTTATTCCGACTTCGTTCATAGATTTTTCAAATGTCCCCGGTATACTCATACTCGTAAGAACGATACCGAACCTGCCGCGGTAACGGGCTTACTGGTCCATCTTTTCATTTTTATCTCTCTTTTTATTTTCCCCTCTCTCATTTCTGTAGCGGATCCCCGGTCGTCCATCCCCCTCGGACGGCCGGGGATTTGCTGTATTCAGCCGCCGGCCGAACGCCGCTCCACCTGCGTGCCGAAATAAAACGAGATCACGACCGTAAAGATCGTGAGGAACTGCTGCGCGCTGACTGCGCCCGTCACGGCCAGCCTGCAGAATACGACGGTCAGGGCGATCGTCACAAGAGACTTGACGCAAAGAAGCCGCTCAAGCCGCTGCCGCATGGCACTCACCTCCCGGCCAGACTATGCCGCAGTACAGCCCGATGTGCAAACAGGCGCGGAGCAGAGGGATCTGCTTCGCGCCTGCGTTTTGCGTATGAGGATCAGAGACCGTCGTCCTCGTCGAACTCGAACTCGAGCGGCTCGCCGCACTTCGGGCAGTCGACGGAATCGTTGAGGAGCGTCTCCTCATCCAGATGGAGGACCTCGCCGCACTTCGGGCAGGTCACTTCATACATGGTGTCGTCGTCATAGTCGAAGTCTTCGCCGTCGTCGTCCATGAAGCCGTCCTCTTCGTCATCGTCGTCCATCAGGTAATCCTCGATGGCGTCGAGATCATCCTCAATCTCATCGAGCTCATCCGAGACAGCCTCGGCGTTTTCCTGCAGATCGCCAATTGCACCGGTGACCTCCTGCAGCAGCTCGACGATCCCGGAGATCATCTTGCCCTCGGGGGCCTCCTGGTCCAGCTTCAGGCCGTCCATCAGGCCCTTCAGATATGCGGACTTTTCAGAGAGATTCATAGCGTTCTCCTTTCCAGATGTGGGCCGGATCAGCCCTTGGCGCGGCCCAGATATTCGCCCGTGCGGGTATCAATAGAGATCTTGTCGCCCTCGTTGATGAACAGGGGCACGCGGACCTCGGCACCGGTCTCAAGCGTAGCGGGCTTCAGCGTGTTGGTGGCGGTGTTGCCTGCAAGGCCCGGCTCGGTCTTCGTGACGACGAGATCGGCAAAGTTCGGAGCCTCGACGCTGAACACGCTGCCCTTGTAGGACAGGATCGTGCACTGGTCGTTCTCCTTAACGAACTTGAAGCTGGCGTCGAGAATGTTCTCGTCGACCGGCGTCATTTCGAACGTCTCCGGATCCATAAAATAATACAGGTTGCCGTCGTTATAGGAATAGTCCATCTTTCTGCGCTCGATGTAAGCGGTGGGATACTTGTCGTTCGGGTTGAACGTCGTCTCGGTAACGCCGCCGGTGATGACATTGCGCATCTTGACGCGGACAAAGGCTGCACCCTTGCCGGGCTTGACGTGCTGGAACTCGATGATCTGCATCACCTTGCCGTCCATGTCAAACGTAACGCCGTTCCGGAAATCACTGACTGAAATCATTGGTTTATCCTCCTGTGTTCCTCTCGAATACCATATCTGTTCCGAAGGTAAAAAAATGCGTTTCTATTTTAACCGATTTGTCAAAGAAATTCAAGTCTTTCGGCAAATTTCTCTGAGTTATCACCGCTTAAAGGATGGTCAGCTCCTTCGGGCTGTGCGTGATGACCTCGCAGCCGCCCTCGCGGAAAATCACGACATCCTCGATGCGGACGCCGAATTTGCCCGGAATGTAGATGCCCGGCTCTGCGGAGCACACAGCGCCGGCAGGGATCGGGTTCTCGTTGCGCGGGGTGCAATTCGGCGCTTCGTGGATCTCGAGACCGAGGCTATGGCCATAGCTGTGGCCGAAATACGGGCCGTAGCCGGCCTCCGTGATGATGTCGCGGGCAGCGCCGTCGATGCTCTTGCCGCTCGCTCCTGCGTGGCTGGCCGCAATACCGGCGAGCTGGGCGCGCAGGACGGTGTCGTAGACCTTACGCATCTCCTCGGTCGCATGGCCGAGGGCGACGGTACGGGTCATATCGGAGCAGTAGCCCTGATACAGCACGCCGAAGTCCATGGTCACGAAGTCGCCGTCCTGCAGGACGCGGCTCCCGGCGACGCCGTGCGGCATGCTCGTGTTCGGTCCGGAGACGACGATCGGGTCAAAGGACAGGCCCTCTGCGCCGTTCTTATACAGGCAGTAGATCAGCTCGGCCTCGAGCTCCTTCTCGGTCATGCCGGTGTGGATGCGAGTGCAGACCTCGGTGAAGGCGCGATCCGTGATCTCCTGCGCCTTGCGCATGCGGGCAAGCTCCCAGTCCTCCTTGCTGGCGCGGAAGGCGTTGATCTCCTTCTGCAGCGGAACGAACTTGACGGGAAGCGCGGCCTCAAAGCCGTTGAGCTCTGCGACGGTGAGATATTCGTCCTCAAAGCCGAGCGTCTCCACGCCGAACTCGTCCAGCGTGGTCTTCAGCGCCTGCATCATCGGATTGTTCAGGCCGATCTCCACGACCTCAAAGCCCTTGAGGTTCTTCTGCGCGGACTCGATGTAGCGGCTGTCGGTGAAATAGCGAGCGCCCTGCGCGGAGACAACGGCAACGCCCTCGGCGATGTCAAATTCCGCCGCATACATGCGGCTGTAGCGCGAGGTCAGCAGAAGGCCCTGCACGCCGTCGTGCAGCAGAGAACGGTATTTTTCCAGATTGGTCATGTTTCTACTCTCCTTTTTCGCGCCATGGCGAGAAACGGCAGCTCCAGCAGGTGCCGCAGCTTCAGCCAGACGGTATGATTATGAATGGATCGCACGGCGATCGCCGTGATCCCGGCGCGCTTTGCGCCGAGCACATCGGTATAGATCTGGTCGCCCACGAGTGCGGTCTGCTGCGGAGCGGCTCCGTAGCGGGCCATGGCCTCCCGGATGCCGCGTGTGCCGGGCTTGGCGGCATGCGTCACGCAGGGAACGTGATATTGCTGCGAGAAATGCGGCACGCGCTGCTTATGGCTGTTGGAGACGATGCAAAGCGTGATGCCTGCATCCTGCATCCCGGCGATCCAGTCCAGAAGCGGCTGCTCCGGCCGGTCCGTCGTGTAGGGAAGCATGGTGTTGTCAAAGTCCATCAGCAGCAGACGGATGCCGTGCTCACGAAGAAACGCCGGGCGGATCTGCGTGATGGTTTGGAAAATGAAGTCAGGTAAAAATGACAGCATATTCTCCTCGGGTATTCCATAGGTTGATTCTGAGGTTCCCATGTTCAGGGTCCTCCGTTCTTTTGCCCGAGCCCGCCCGGCCCCGGTAGCTACATTTTATAAAGGAAACCGCGTCTTGGTTGTAGAGACACTGGAGGATGAGAATGCATATGACTAAATTAAAAAAACTGGGCGCCGGACTGCTGGTTATCGCTTTTGCCGCCTCCTGCTCCATTGCAACCAGTATGGACGCAACGATTGACCGCGAGATTGAGGCGGCAACAAAGCTAAAGGAAGATTCCAAAATCCCTACGGCACCGTCAAATGAAGACCTGATTAAAGTTAAAGACGAAATCTGGCTCGGTGATACCAGTGAGGTCGAATACGAAGGCGACCCGCTGCCGTCTTATTTAGAGACCAAGAACGGCATTACCTTAGTCAGCAACCGTCCGATTACTTTGTTCGAAATCGGCGATATGATTAACAAAACGACGTCTCTGGGCGTTCGTTATGCTCCGCAAATCCAAAAGGACGTCAACACGGCGGCAAAAAGCAACAAGCCGTCTTTGGACAAGATTAATGCCGACTGGGCGGAACCGGACAAAATGCTGGTTTCGTATGAAGGTCCTTTAAGCGGTTTTCTGGATGAAGTCTGCTCTCGTTTCGGATTGTGGTGGAAATATGAAAAGAAGGAAATACACTTCTATAAATTCGTTACCAAAACGTTTATCGTATACAGCCTGCCGACAAAGCCCAATATGTCCGTCAACGTCGGCGGCAGCGCTTCGGGAAGCGGCGGCAGCGCATCGATTTCATTGTCGAACTCCGCTCAGGTAGAACTGTGGGGCACTTTTGAAAAAAGCATTACCGCAATGATTACCGAAGGCGCCAAACTGACGATGTCCCCGTCTGACGGAACCATTACGTTAACGGCAACGCCCAGCGACATCAAGAAGGTGGCACGCTATATCAACGAACAGAATATGCGGTTGTCCCGTCAGGTTGCCATCAGCGTTAAGGTTCTGCAGGTTCAGATTGCCGACAACGACACTTACGGCCTGGATTTGAAAGCAACATTCAAAGACGGCGTAAACAATGTGGTCGTAGCGGGCTCTACCAGCGTGAGCACTGCCGAAAATGCGGCAAATATGGTTTCTTGGGGTATCTTAAAAGGCAACTGGACGGCAGATGCCGCGGTCAGAGCCTTGTCTACCCAGAACAACACCAGCCTGGTCACCAGCGGTACGGTTACAACGCTTAACAACAAACCGGCACCAATTCAGGTTACCCAAAAGCAAAACTACATTGCGGAAATGACCAAAACCAACAGCGGTACCGACGGCAACAACTATGACATCTCGGTAACGACCGAAGAAATCGAAACCGGATTTACCCTGGACGTATTGCCGCGAATTTTGGAACACGGCAGAATGCTGTTGATGTTCAATATGACTTTGTCCGATCTGTTGTCTTTGGAAAAAGTTGAATTCGGTAACGCCGACGACAACCAATACATTCAAAACCCGAAGGTCGAATCACGTGCATTTACACAGGAAGTGGCGATGACTTCCGGTGAATCCCTGATTTTGACGGGCTTTGAAAAAGTCAGCAATTCCACGACTAAAGAAGGTACGGGTTCTGCCACCAATTCTCTGCTCGGCGGTTCGGCAACAGCTACCAAAGACCGCAGCGTTTTGGTTATTATCCTGACACCGGTTATTCTTGATACGCCTCTGGTTCCGGAATCAAGAATGTCGATGAATTAGGCTTATTAAAGGAGAAAACAGGTGCTAGAAGACGCCAACTTAGCAGATGACGATTACGACGGGAGGAATGTTCAACGCTCCTGGGGAACGTCGATTACCGTGGGCGGAACGACGTATGCTACGAGTTTGTTCTGGCAACCGCTGCAAAACGTCACCGATCCGTTTCAGGAAGTTGAGGATGCATCGGAAGGCGTCTTAGAAGGAGCAGACTTATTCTGTATCAAAGGCGGCAAGGCACCGCAATTCGGTATTTGCGTATCGCATGAAGGTTACAAGGGAGGAGAAGCGGTTGCCGCGGTTTCCTTGGCGACGGCAATGTCGAATATTTCTTCTTACGTGGCCGTGTTCAAAACGCCTCAAGGCTGGTGGTATACCTGTATCAGAAACGACATCATCCTTTCTGACGGTGATATGCTGTTTCTCAGTGAGGAAGAGGCCAAAAACCAGTTTATGTCAATGCTGGCGGTTCCCGACTGGGGCAAAAAAATTGCTCCGGCCGAATGGGGACTGGAGGAAACCGAAGAAGTCAGCGTTGAAGAAATTTTAGCCCGCGGCGCCAAAGCCAAGCTGCAAAAGATTAAAGGGCTGCGCGGCGCTAAGCTGATGATTGTTATTGCAGTCTCGGCCATTGTCGGTATATGGCTTATTTCCAGCCTGATTAACCACCTGTTTTTAACGCCGACGGTTCGACCAGTCGTTGTTCCGGTCAAGCCCAAGGCGGTACAGCAAGTTCAGCAACCTCCCGAGGTTAAACCGTGGGAGAAACTTGATGATCCGGAAATGGTCCTGAATTCCTGCTATGATAAAATTATCGACTTGGTCAAAATTATGCCTCCGGGCTGGGTTATCGGTGGTGTCACCTGCAATTCCGGCGGTGTATCAACCTCTTGGCGGCGGGATTTGGGACGTTTGGCCATTGCCCGCAAAGCTATGGAAGAATCCGGCTTGTCTTTCAGCGGCCTTAGTTTTTCCAGTGACGGCAATTCGTTGACGGCGTCGCTGGCATTGCCGAAAATCAACCAAATTAACTCGCCTCCGGCTAAAAACGCCGTTGATTTGGTAAATGAACTTAACGATACGTTCCAAGCGATAGGCCACCCTATATCTTTAGGGTCGGCAACTTATACTTCTCCGCAGGGAACAGTATACAGAATGGTTACGTTTAAGTTAAAAACAACGTATGATCCGCGCACCTGGATAAAAATGTTAACAAAATATTCAGGAGTTACGGTTAAAAATTTAAATTATTCTCCAAGCGCGAAGGTTTGGGATTTTGAGGGGACAATCTATGTTTTATAAAATAAGAAATATTTTATGTCTGACAGTGCTGGCTTTGTTATTGGTTCAAACAAACATAACAAAACTTTATGCGCAAGGCGTAGTGACGCTGGCAGATAATGCCGAAAACGAAGATCCGGCATTAAATCAGGATATTCCCGACGAAATCGCCCTGTTTGACGACAGCATCGAGAGCGAAGTTCCGAGCGAAGTGCCTGCCGAGGCAGGCAATGCCGCTCCCAGCACGCCCGACAGCGTTAAGGCACCGGAAGAAAAACAAACTCCGACAGAAAAAGTCGTAGAGGAAGACATTTCCGTTGAAGACATTATCGCGGCAGCTCCGGCAGAACAAACCAGCACCCCTCTGGTTTCGGCCGATGTATTGAATCAACCCGGAAGTCTCGGAATCCTGGGCCAAAGAAGCAGTGCGCCGAAAAACATTACGGAAATAGACGACCGCGTTTTCTCTCAGATGTCGGAACTGGAAAAACAGACGGCTTTGTTAAACCTGGAACTGCGCAGAGAAAAGGTTAAAAATGAAATAGAAGCGATAAAAAACCAGCGTAAAGAAGCTTTAGAAAAAGAAAAAGAAAAAGAAGAAGCCAAACGCAAAGCCAGAATCGAATGGGAAAAGGCTCAGGAACAGAAGGTTGTACAAGAACAGCAGAAACTGAGAGAGCTGGATATTGCCTTTGAAAAGCTGCGTCAGGAAAAGCTGCTGAATTCTTACAAAAACAAGATGTTGGAAATTAATCAGCAGTGGATTAAGAAAAATGCGGCACTGTATGAGCAGATGGACAAGATTAAAAAGGAAAAACAAGAAGTTATAGATGACGCAAAATTAAAGTTTGCAAGCATCAAAAATTCCGTGGCAAACGCCTCCAACCAAGTTAAAGCAGCAAAAGAAGTATTGCTGCGTCAGGTTGCCGATTTGCAAACGCAAATATCAATCTTAAAGGCCCGCATTGAAGCTCAGGAAAGAGAAATGGAAAAACAAAATCCGTTTGCCGAGGGCGGGGCCGAAGGTGCTGCCGGAGTTGCACAGGCAGGCGTTGCCGCACCGGAAGTCGTCACACCGGAACTGAAGCTCAATGATATGTATGCCGTAATGGAAATTCGCGGTCAGGGCGGCGAACTTATTGCCAAACTGATTAATCAAGACGGCTCTCCGTTCTACGTCAAAAAAGGCACAACCCTGCAAAGCGGACACGTGATTGACGAAATTACCACGACCTACGTCCGTGCGGAAAAAGCAGGCGCCAAAGACTATCTTTACTTTGCGGCCGGAGGCATTCTGCCCTTGGAACCTCAAAAATCCGAACTGGAAGCCAACTTAAAGGATGAATTAAAGAAAAAAGCTGACGGAAAGAAGGATGAAACTCCCAAACGAGACTTCATTGCCAGTGAAGAAGTTCCGGGAATGGGGCGTGATATGATTGTCAGGTAGGTAAATGGCTGAAGAAAACAATTCAGAAGAAGAGGTCAAAGAAGCGACACCTGATACAGGTGCCGCTTCAAGCGGATCTGGCGGTGTTCAATTAAGCAGACGGGAAACCGAACAGCGCGCATCCATCACGGACCTGTATTTTTCGAACGGCAACAAGCTGCTGACGCTGCCGGGATCTTCGCTTGTGGTCAACGACGATACCAGGCGTCTGCTGGCTTTGTTTTCCGACGGGCGCTTTTTGGTGGTTGAAACCCACAAATTTGACGGACGCGTTCTCAGTTTTGAAGTTTTGGCCAGAAAAAAACGGCTGAACATTTCCAAACCGACCTATGTTTCACAAAACGAGCTGAATGCCGTTTACAGCATTGCAGAACGCAGCGCCGCAGCCGCAGAAATTGAAGAAGACAGCGACCTCGACCAATTGCAAATGCAAAAGGACTTTGTCGCCGTGGTTGAACGCGCCGCCGCCAAGAAAGTGTCGGACGTGCACGTCGTGGTGGCAGACAGCACGCAGATTATGTTTCGTACCAACGGTATGATGCAGACCGAAATGGAGTATAACAAGGAATGGGGCGAGCTGTTCGTCCGCGCAGCTTTTGCTTCGGCGGACATCTCGGACTCCAACTATGCTCAAAACGAATTTCAGGGTGCACAAAAACTGGGTTCGACGCCGTTGCGCGGTTCCAAGGGAAAACTGATGCTGCCGCACAATGTGCTGGCTATTCGACTGCAATTTAATCCGATTGCCTTCGGTTCTCAATATCTGGTTATGCGTCTTTTGTATGCCGACGACAACCCGGACGGCAGCGGAGACTTGCAAGCCCTCGGTTTTGGAGAGTATGAAGAAAACCTGTTTTACCGTTTGCGGGCGGTTCCCGTCGGCGTGAGCGTCATTGCCGGCCCTACGGGTTCGGGAAAATCAACGACCCTGCAAAGAAACATGATTAAGCTGCTGCAGGAAAAGAATTATGAAATTAACCTGATTACGGTGGAAGACCCTCCCGAATATCCGATTCCGGGGGCAAGGCAAATGCCGGTGACCAATGCCAATACGGAAGAAGAAAAAGACGAACAGTTTACCAAAGCCCTGTCGGCGGCACTGCGTTCCGACCCGGACGTTATGATGGTGGGCGAAATTCGTACTCTTTCCGCGGCTCAGCTTACATTTAAGGGGGCCTTGTCCGGCCACGGCATGTGGACAACCCTGCACGCCAACTCGGCACCGGCAATTCTGACCCGTTTCCGGGATATGGGCGTTGAAACTTTTAAACTGCTGGATCCGGAACTGATAAAAGGCCTTATATCACAACGTCTGTTCCGAAAACTCTGCCCGCATTGCCGCAAATCGGTAAAAGAGATGCTGGATGAGCCGCAGGTAAAACGTTTGAAAACAGCGTTGGGCGACTTCGGCGTTGAAAACACTTTCGTACGCGGTCCGGGCTGCAAATACTGCAACAACACTGGAATTAAAGGGCGAATGAGCGTTCCGGAAATCGTGCTGCCCGACGCAATGTTTCTGGAACTGATGATTAAAGGCGAAACCAGAAAAGCCATTGACTACTGGACCAGCGATTTGGGCGGCAGAACGCTGAAAGACGCCGCAATCGAGAGAATGTTAAAAGGTTACATTGATCTTGACGAAGTTGAACGTTGGTGCGGTTTGCTTGACCAACGTCCGGTTTATTAAGGAAATAAAAAATGGTTGAAGAGAATCAAAGACATAATCCGTCGTTTCACAATGCGGTACGCAAATTAAACAAGATTGAGGAATATTATGCAAAAATGATTTTGCAGTTTTCCAACAAAACCCGTTTAAAACTGTATCGCAAAATTGCCTCTTTAATGAAAAACCGCTTTTCATTGATGGATGCTCTAGACATGCTGCATGACGGGGCCAGCAACGGCGGCAAAAATCCGAGCGAACCGCTGGCTATCGCCATCGCCTCCTGGGGGCGCTCGTTAAACAACGGTATGACTTTTTCCGATGCGCTAAAAGGCTGGGCTCCCGACCGCGAACGTCTGATGCTCTCGGTCGGCGACGTTTCCGACCTGGAAAGCGCTCTGATGAACCTGATTAAAGTTACCGAAGGGTCTACCAAGATGATTCGTCCGATTGTGGGCGCAATTACCTATCCGGCCTTTTTGACAATGATGTCAGTTTTGATTATTTATGCAATCGGCGTCTACATGGTGCCGCCGATGATTGATGCGGCGCCGACCGTCGTCTGGCGCGGTATGGCCCGAGACCTGGTTGACTTGTCGGCATGGATTAAGGACAATTGGCTGATTGCTTTTGCCAGTCTGCCGGTAACCATGGCGGTCATCTATTTCACCATCGGCATTTGGACCGGCAAGGTCAGGGCTTTTTTTGACAATATTCCGCCTTGGTCATTATATAAGGTTTTTACCGGCATCAGCTGGCTTTTGGCCTTGTCAGCTCTGGTCAAAGGCGGTACGCCGGTTTCAACGGCGCTGAGAGCGCTGCGGCGCGACGCCAGCCGCTACCTGAAAGAACGAATCGATAAAACCCTGGTTTACGTCAACAACGGTGACAACCTCGGTCAGGCATTGGCCAAAACCGGACTTGATTTTCCGGACAGGGAAATTATCGGCGATTTGAAAATTTATTCGGAATTGGATAACTTTGAAGAAGCTCTGGACAAGCTGGCCAACGACTGGCTGGAAGAATCCGTCTATATGATTGAAGAAAAAGCCGGTGTTTTGAACATGGCAGCCTTGCTTTCCATCGGCGGCGTCATTGCCTGGGCGGTTATGGGAACGTTTGAAATGCAAGATCAAATCACCAGCAGCATGGGAGGCTAATATGCAGATAAAATTATGGATTCAGCAGCAAAAGCTCAAATTGCAGACCTTAAAACGCCGGCAGCTGGTCATCGGCGGCATGGTCGGGGCATTGCTGATTGTCTGGGGCATAAGCGTTTTATTTTTCAGCGAAAAATATATCGGAACCGACAAGGCGGCGGCGGAAGTTCAGCAGCTGGCGGAAAACATCCGGCGCTTTTATCAGAACCGGCCGGACTTTTGGGGATTAAACACTCAGGCAGTTTTAGACAAGCAGATTGCGCCGCGGGCGATGAGCAAAAATGGGCGGCTAATGAACTTTTTCGGCAAAGACGTTGTCGTCGGCAGCGGAATCGAGGGAATGATGCTGATGCCGGGGTCGCGCAACTTTGACATTGTTTATAAGAACTTAAACAAACAGGAATGCGTTGAAACGGCATCATTCCGTTTTGAAGAAAAGTTTTGGCTCGGTGTAGAGAGCGTTATGGTTACCAACGCAGACCATACCGCCGTTTTCAGCTGGGACGATAAGGAAAACATCCTGCCGGCAAAAACGGAAAAAGTCAAAAAAATCTGCCAAAAAGAAGGCAATGCCGTGTTGTGGCATTTCCAGTAAGGATATTGATTCACTATGACTTTAGTTATAATCTATAACCAAATTCAGAAAATTTATGACTAAGGTTAAGATTGTTCATAATTTGTTAATTTGTTATAGTTAAACTAACAGCAACAGAGAAATTGAGGAGAACTGAAATGAAAAATTTATACAAAAATGAGCAGTCAGGCCGTTCAATGGTTGAAATGCTCGGCGTGCTGGCCATTATCGGCGTACTGTCCATCGGCGGTATCGCAGGTTATTCCAAAGCTATGGCCAAATTCCGTGTTAACAAAACCCTGGATCAGATTTCCATGCTGGTAATGAACATCCGTTCGTTGTATTCGGCTAACATCAATTATAAAGGTCTGACCGATAAAATCGCCATTCAGATGGGTATCATTCCGAGAGACATGTTGCCGTCCGGTACCAATGAATCCACGGCATCGTCAATTATTAACGCTTATCAGGGTGAAGTTCGTATTGGTTCTTCCAATATTGGCGGAACAGACCGTTCATTCTTCATTGTTTATTCCGGATTGACCCGTGATGCTTGTGTGGCAATCGCAACCGCCGACTGGGGTTCACAAGCTGGTTCCGGTTTGCAGAGCATTCAAATTAAAGCAGCAACTGCTGGAACAAACAAGGCGGCTACTCTTAAAAGCGCCTCAGGAATCCCCTGTACGGCAAATACTTCTGCAGCAGGTACTGGCTGTCACCCGATTGATTCGCTTCCTGTAATTTTGTCAGAAGCTGCAGCAGAATGTTCCAACACATCCGATAGCGGTAACGAAGTTCGTTGGGATTACTATTAATCGCTTCTGCTTGGATAACAAAATCAAGAGCCCTGTTTCAGGGCTCTTTTTTTTAACAAAACTTTAACCGCTTTAATTTTTTTTAACATATATACTGTAAATTATGACAATAATAAAAAAAGGACGAGGTACCGCTATGGTCAACATTACCGAAACACAATTCTCAGACATTTACATTACGCCGGATAAAATTGCTTATATTCCAGACAAGCGGACCGCTAACGGATTGATTGTCTTTGAACCGGAAGACTTTGAAGAGTTTTATGCCCTTTTGGAGGCAACCTGGGACGGAAAGAATCCCAGTTATTCGGTTTTTTACAATAATCTTTTTTATCGTGTGGAACGCAGTATGACCATTTACGGCGTTCAATACTGCGCCCGTAAAATGCCGGAGAAAGTTCCCCCCTTAGGCGGTTTGGGCTTTCCGGCAGAGTTGACCAACTATCTGCTGACTTTGTCGCAATGTTCAGGGCTTTTATTATGGTCGGGACCGACCGGTGCCGGTAAAACGACTTCCATTTCCAGCCTCCTGAAAGAATATTTAAATATGGAAGGCGGCTTTGCCTATACGATTGAAGATCCGACCGAGCAGCCTCTGGACGGCGTTTATAAATCTAAGCGCGGCGGGCTGGGACTGTGCAAGCAGACGCTCCCTATCGACGGCAACTGGGGCGAATCTCTGAAGTCGGCACTGCGTTCAAAACCCCGTTATATTCTGGTAGGCGAAATCCGTACGCCGGACACCGCCAGCGAAGTGTTGCGGGCAGCTACATCCGGACATCTGGTTTTGTCGACCATTCACGCCAACAATGTTACCGATGCGATTACCTCGGTGGTAAAATACGCCTCTTCGGCCAATATGAGCGAAGACCTGGCCTATGACCTGTTTTCACGCGGTATGCTCGGGGTTATGCACCAGAATCTGGTCGGCACTACGGTAAAGAAACCGCACACCACGTTCCTCTTTGCCAACCCGGATACGACCAAGGGCGACCAGGTACGAGGCATTATCAAAACCGGACGCGTTAATTTGGGAACTTCTATTGAAACCCAGATGACGCGTATGAGCCGCGGGCTGCCGCTGTTCCCCGATTTGAAATAAAAAAAAGCTCCCCAAAGGGAGCTTTTTTTTACCGTTATAAATCCCACGGAAAAACAATCCACTCATCAGGCAGCTGTTCGGCATAAATATCCACCTCGCCGGCTCCCTGCGGTTTGGCATATACCGACACAAACTTTGCTTTGGGAAACATCCCTCGCAGAATGCGGAAGGTGCGTCCGCTGTCCGACAAATCGTCAATAATCAACGTCTGCTCATCAACGCCGCTTAAATCGGCATGAAGCTCAATCTTGTCGTCCGGGCGGCGGTCGTAGTTGTTGTCATAGCTTGACATATTGATGGTTTCGCAATTGCGGATATCCAACTCATAGGCAATTATGCCCGCAGGCAGAAGGCCACCGCGGCTGACAGCAACAATTTTGTTGAAATTTCCGGCCTGTTTGATTTGTCCGGCGAGTTTTTTGGTATGCCGGTGAAAATCATCCCAGCCGATATAATATTTTTCGCTCATAGAAAATAACGTCCCTGCAGATTAACCGTGCTGAACTTTCAGCTTATACATATATTCAATGACGTCGTCGTCATCCCACTCAACAGAACCGCGAATACGACCGATTTCCTGCCCGGATTTGTTAATCAGAACAGTATGCGGCGAAGAGAATATGCCGAAAGCTTCGGTCAAAGCCCCTTTGTCATCAATATAAAATTCCAAATCAGGCGCTTTGTACTTGGCTAAAAACCGGCGCTGCTCATCCATATCGCGCCATTCCTGAGCCTTGGAAACCAAAAGGACCCGGAAGCCGTCACCTTTGGTTTTATTAGCAAAATTATTGAGATTGTCAAGTTCCTTAATACAAGGAACACAGGTTTTAGACCAGAAGACCACGATTAAAAACTGTCCGTGAAAATCGGTCAGTTTCACTTTTTGCCCGGTTTCGGCATAAATTTCGGTTTGCGGTGCCTCCCGCGGCAGAGCAAAAATATTCAGACCGCCGGAACCCGCCCGCGCAGCCGAAGAAAATATGAGCAAACCCATCATTACCGCTATGTAAAATTTTGCCATGGAAACTCTGTATAACTTAATTTTTACTTAACCCTTATCTGTATATAGTTATATTATACTGCTAAACAAGTAAAGGAATGGTATATGACGCGATTTTTATTGGTTCTTGGTCTGGTTTGTATGTTCGGCCTGAGCGGCTGCGGCAAGTTTTCGGCGCCGGAGCCCTACCCCGACAGCGGCTATCCGCACACATATCCGCGGCGTTAACCAGTTTTGGAGGAAGTTAGAAAATGGCTGACAACAGTTTTGACAATGAAATGATTCCCTATGTGGAGTTTGCCGACAATGCCAACGAAAGAACCCCCTGCGTGCTGGTTTTGGACTGCTCCGGCTCAATGCGCGGTGAACCCATTAAACAGCTGAACGCCGGGTTGAAAGCTCTGGAAAAAGAGCTGAAAGACGACATTGACGCCAGTTCCAGAGTGCAGCTGCTGATTATCAAGGCTTTCGGCAAAGACGAAGCCGTTGTTTCTTCCGACTGGATTGACGCCATGAATTTTGAGGCTCCGGAGATGGAAGCCGGCGGCCTGACGCCGTTAGGCAAGGCTATGGAACTGGCCTTGCAAAAAATCGAAGAACAAAAATGCCTCTACGACAGCTGCGGCATTACTTCCAAACGTCCGTGGATTTTTCTTATCAGCGACGGCGAACCGACTGATTATGACTGGGAGATTATCGCGGAAAAATGCCGTTATGCCCAGCAAAACAAAAAAGTGGTCATTCATGCCGTGGGCACGCAGGGTGCAAACCTCGAAAAACTGGCAAAATTCTCGACCATCAGCCCCAAGCGCCTCACCGGCCTGAAATTTACGGAGTTTTTCCTGTGGCTGAGCCGCAGCGTTTCCTGTATTTCCAAAGCGGCGCCGAATGTTCCCGACCTGTTAGAAGACACCGGCGAATGGAATGAAGACTAAGAAACCCGACATAAAGGTGGTGGCGGTCAGCGTCATCGGCGCAATGCACGCTCACAAAGACCTGCCCTGCCAGGATTACTACAAGCACGTCCGGGGACGGAATTTCGTGGCAATCGTTTCTGACGGCGCAGGCTCGGCCAAATACGGCAAAATCGGCGCCCGAACGGTTTGCGAAACCTTATGCGACCTCCTGAAAAACGCCGATTTCAAACATGCCCGCGAAAAGGTGCTGAAAGCCCTTAAAATAACCCGGGAAAAGCTTATGCGCCATCGGCTGAACAAAACCAAAGACGAAAAGGGAATCGCCGATTTTGCGGCCACGGTGGTCGGTATCGTCCATCATAAAGACGAAGGGTTGTTTTTCCATATCGGCGACGGAGCGGCAATCGCCCTCAAAGACGACGGTTACGAAAACTTTGTGGCCTCCCGGCCGGAAAACGGCAACTTTGCCTGCGAGACCTTTTTTTACACCCAGCAGGCATGGGCCGAAAACCTGCGTTTTACCAGCTTCAGCAACGCACATACAATCTTTTTGATGAGCGACGGGCTGACCAACTTTTCGTTTGCAAACGACTTTAAGGACATAGAAAAAGGTTTTATTGTTCCGATTAACAACTTTTTGCGTGACGAAAAGGCTAAAACCAAGGCTGAGCGGGCTTTGGCCAACACCTTAAACACACCGCGCGCGCAAAAACTCAATTCCGACGACAAAACTCTGGTTTGGGCAAAGGTAAAATAATGGAAAACGAAACGACAAAACTTACCTACAATGCTGTTTATGCCGACGGTTCCTTCGGCAAAATCACTCTGGGCGAGCTGATTAACAAAGGCGGCGCTTCAGGCAAAATCCATCTGGTGGAAAACAAACCGGAAAGCGTGGCCAAAATCTTTCATAATCTGGCAAAAAGCAAGACCAACCGCCAAAAGCTGGAGGCAATGCTGCTCAACAAGCCAAACTTTGCGCCGGTGGAAAACGACGGCGTGCAATATACGCAAATTGCCTGGCCGGACGCGATTTTGGAAGACGAAAAAGGCTTTTGCGTGGGTTACCTGATGCCGCTGATTAACATGCGCGAGGCAGTTTCGCTCGACCATCTGATGCAAAAAGCCATTCGGAAAAAACTCAAGCTGTCGGAAAAATACGCCTATCGCATTTTTGCCGCCTACAACGTGGCCTCAATGGTGACGTCGCTGCACAAATGCGGACACTACATCGTTGACCTCAAGCCTTCAAACGTTTCGGTTTACAAAGAAAATATGCTGGTGGCCATGGTCGACTGCGACGGTTTTTCGATTAAAGGCGAAAAAACTCGCTATCCGGCGGAATTTGTCAGCGAAGAATACATTTATCCCGAAGGGATGGACAAGTCCTGCGAAGAAATGGGCGAAGAACAAGACAAGTTTGCCCTGGCCGTCATCATCTTCAAACTTTTAAACAACGGAATCCATCCCTTTTCGGGAGTGCCGCGCAAAGCCGACAGCGAAATGCTGACTATTCAAAACAGAATCGAGAAATATCATTACGCCTACGGGTTATGGCCGGACGCCTATCAGGCTCCGCATCCTTACAGCCTGCACGAATATTTTGACAAAGAGACGCTGGAACTGTTTGAGCGGGCCTTTACCAAAGGCGGCGACCGTCCGAGCGCCTACGAATGGCAGGAGCATTTGTGGAAGCTGATGCACAGCCTCAAACAATGCAAAAAAGACCATAATCACGTTTATTTCACCTCCAAAGGCTGCGGCCTGTGCATTACCGAAGAAAAATTCCACCACGATATGCACGACATTAAGAAACAAAAGGAAACCCCGGAAAAAGTACGCGGCATAGAGGTTTCCGCCCTGTCGGTGGAAAGCGTCAAAAAAGACAAGGCCGAAAAGCAGGCACGCAACACCAAGCTGCAAAAAATATCCTGGGCTTTTGTGTGCGTTTATATGCTGTTTTTTACGTTTTTATACAAGATACTGCAATTCTTCGCCGACGGCATTTTGGCGGCAGGCATCGGTTTGCAGGCGATTGTCACCACTTTTGCATTGCTTTTGATTAACCACCTGTTTTCTAAATATGAAGACGTTTTGCCGGTGCTGAAAAACAAAACCATAACCGATATGCTGCAGGTTTACGCCCTGATTTGCATTATTATCGCGTTGGTTTCAATTAATGACATCCCCAAAAATCTGCTTGATTTAGCCCCTTAATGTTGTTATAAATTTTGTAGTTTAAATAGCTACAAAGGAAATAACATTGAAAAAGCTAAATCCGATTATGATTTCCGGTAAGGAAGTTTTCCCGCTGATTGAAGGCGGTAAAGGAATCAACGGAAGCGACGGCCGCAGCAGCGGCGCCTGGGCCCATGAAAACTGCGTGGGCACGTTTTCCGGCGTCAGCCCCGACTACTATGATGAAAGCGGCCATGTCATTTTTGAAAAATACTTTAAAAAAGACCGTAGAGAACGTCATGCCGAAATGGTTGAACAATCCATCCGGGGCAGTGTGGCCCAGGCTCAGATTGCCCACGAAGTTTCCGGCGGCAACGGACGCATTCATATGAATATGCTGTGGGAGCTGGCCGGTTCCGAACAAATTTTGAACGGCGTCTTGGAAAAGGCCAAAGGTTTAATTCACGGCGTTACCTGCGGTGCCGGCCTGCCCTATCATTTGGGCGAACTGGCGTCAAAATTCGGCGTTTACTATTATCCCATCGTTTCTTCCGCACGCGCCTTTCAGGTTTTGTGGAAGAGAGCCTACAACAAGTTTGTAGAGTTTCTGGGCGGCGTGGTTTATGAAGACCCGTGGCTGGCCGGCGGACACAACGGCTTGTCCAACGCAGAAGATCCGTCTCAGCCGCAAACGCCTTATATGCGGGTGGTCGAGTTGCGCAAAACGATGAATCAGCTCGGCTTGCAGGACAAACCGATTATCCTGGCCGGCGGCGTTTGGTCGCTGAGCGACTGGGAAGATTACATCGATAATCCGGAAATCGGCAAAATTGCCTTTCAATTCGGTACACGTCCGATGATTACCAAAGAAAGCCCCATCAGCGACGCGTGGAAAAAGCTGATGCTCCAAGTGAAAAAAGGCGACGTTATTTTGCAAAAATTCAGCCCGACCGGCTTTTTCTCCTCGGCTATCAAAAACACGTTTTTGGAAAATCTGATGCGCCGCAAACAAGGAGAAGTGGAATTTCGTTACGAGCCGAACAGCACGTTTTCTCATCCGCTGAACATGAATGAAAAAAAGATGATTTTCATTAAGCCGGAAGACGCCGACAAGGCCGTCCGTCAGATTAAGGCCGGTTATACCGAAATCAGGGAAACGCCTGACGAAACCGTCGTATTTCTGACGCCGGAAGAATGGAAACAGATGAAAGAAGACCGCAAAAACTGCGTCGGTTGCCTGTCGCAATGCCAGTTTTCGTCCTGGTCTCAGGCAAAAGGCAGCTCCGGCCGCCTGCCCGACCCGCGTTCTTATTGTATTCACAAAACCCTGTATGACGTCAGCCATAACGGCAGCATCAAAGACAATCTGCTGTTTGCCGGACATCAGGTTTATCGTTTTGCAACGGATCCGTTGTATCGCAACGGGGTTCCTTCCGTTAAGGAGTTGATTGAAAAAATCAAAAAAGGCGAATAATCAGAAAAAGCTCCCGTTTACGGGAGCTTTTTTTTGACGGATAGCCGTTTTGCAGTTTATTCCTCCTTTTGCCAGGGATAAGCCGCCGTGATAAGCGCTTCGCGGAGCAAACGGGCTAGTTTGCGGTTGGAAATTTTATAATAGCTTTTCACCATGGTAATAACCTCATCCCTATTCATTGGGTCGGTTTTAAGAAGCATTGCGTTATAATTTTCGGCCTTGTCTTCCCCTTTGCGTCCAAATTGTTGCATCCGCGGGCTGGACATACTGATATGGCCGTCCATATCCTCGAAAAAATAATTCGGTTCAACCTCCAATACCTGACAGTAGTCCCACAGCCGTGAACAACTGACGCGGTTGGAACCGTGTTCGTATTTTTGTACCTGCTGGAAGGTAATTCCAAGCTGAGAAGCAATTTTTTCCTGACTGTATTCCAACAGCAAACGGCGTTGGCGAATGCGTCTGCCGATATGCACGTCAACCGGATTAGGCGCTCCGTCGGGCAGTCTGCCGCGGGAAGAACGTTTGGGAAAAGCCAGAGAATTTGCAGGTAGTCCAGAATCGTCCGAAAAATTTTTATTTGTCATCGTTATTATCCTGAAAAGTGGTTAAGCAGACCTCACAACCTCAGAATATAAGGTGGTGAGGCAAGCCGGGCTATGTTGAAGAAGCTGCCCAAAGTCAGCCGCCTATGCTTGCGCGTAGACTTGCACCGGTCGCCTCACCGTAAGACAAACCCAAATTTATCTGCCCTTAATGTTAAGGTGGTAAGGTGAACCGGGCTATGTTGAAGAAACTGCCGAAAGTCAGCCGCCTATGCTTACGCATAAACTTGCACCGGTCTCCTCACCGTAAAACAAACTAAAATTTATCTGCCCTTAATGTTAAGGCGGTAAGGTGAACCGGGCTATGTTGAAGAAGCTGCCACAAGTCAGCCGCCTATACTTGCGTATAGACTTGCACCGGTTACCTCACCATTCAGGAGATAACCTTGCTGATTAGGTTTTTCACCCTGAACCGGTATCGTGCAGCAAAACACGATACCGGCCTTTCGGTGTTAAGGAGGTCTTCAACACCTCCCGAGCTATGCGTATAGCTCTTTTAACTTAAAGATCATTCTCCGGGATAATCCCATCAAACGGTATTATCTGCGCATGTTGATTGTTGAATGGATAATACGACATTCAACAATTTAGCGTACTCCAACCAAAGTTGCAAGCGCTTTGTTGCCACTTTGGCGGTTTTGCTTTTAAGGCAGCGGTTCAATGCAGGAACACCTTAAAAACAAAACCCCCGACCTAAAAAAATAGGTGCGAGGGAGTACACAACTGTTACCCAGTAACCAGCCTTTCTTATTCGACCCGAGGGGCTTATATCAAAAGCTCACCGCCGGACATAAAACAAGGCGGCGCCCGTGGCCCGAGCCTGGCAGTCGAACCCACTTCTTGTGGGTTCAAGTCCCTGCTGTTGCAACATTAAACTTAAACCCCTCTTCGAGGGGCATAAGTTTAATGGCGCCAGCGGCGGGACTCGAACCCACTACCCACAGTTTAGGAAACTGTTGCTCTATCCTGATGAGCTACGCCGGCGTTGCCATTTTTATAAACTGAAAAGCTTAAATTAGCAAGAGCGATTTATTTTTCTCCGGCCAACTTTTCAAGAAATTTGATTTGAATGTCGGCAATCTGCTTTACAGAATCGATTTCGACATATTCACCGTCGGCGTGCATTCCCTCCCCGGTGCCGGAATGCATAATCACGGTAGAACCTTTGACCGCAAATTCACGAGAATCGGTGGCGCCGCCGATATGTTCAAACTCTATCGGACGCCCCAAAATGTCTTCGGCAAACTTTTTATATTCCAAAATATGCGGATTGTCCTCAGACATAACCACCGGCGTGCTTTCGGAGACAATAACATAACGTACGCCGGCAACCATACATTTATCCAGATTTTTTCTCAAATCGGCAGTGGTGCTGGTTTCAACCAAACGGAAATCACACAAAGCTTCGCAATAGCGGGAAATAATATTGGAAACGTCGCCGCCGCAGATTTTAGCAAAATGAACCGTATCAACCCATTTGTTTTCGGGATTAACACCGTTTTGAGCATAATAAGGATAGTATTTCCGGATGTTAGCCAGAGTTTGCAGCATTATCTCATTGGCATCAATGCCTTCCCACGGCGTTGAACCGTGTGCTTCCTGCCCTTCGGCAATGATTTTGACAAAGACCGGATTTTTACATTTGCTTACGATTTTTTGAATATCGCCGCCAACATCATTGTCCAGTACGATTTCGGCGCTGATTTTGGGATGTGCCGCCAGAAAAGCTTCCGTTCCCTTACTGCCTTTTTCCTCATCGGTTGACAATATCACGCCAAAGTTAAGCGGTAATTTACGCTTCAGGACATAAGCCATGGAATTGAGGGCAACGGCGGCAAAAGACTTCATATCCAAAGTGCCGCGCCCATACATCCGACCGTCTTTGACAACGGGAGTAAACATTTCTTCCGCGGCGGGAACGACATCAAGATGTCCCAAAACCAACACGTCAAAAGCCTCGCTCTCGGTATTGCGGATAAAAATAACCGGAGCCAGATTATCTTTTTCAAAAATGTCTATTTTTGCATCGTGCAATTCCGGCAAAGACTTAACAAATTGCAGACACTTCATGATTTCTCCGTGATTACCGGTCTCCGTGCGGAAACGGATAAGCTTTTGCGCCAAATCGATTACATCCATTATTTTTCCCTCTATATATTTTGTTATATTTTTACGTTTTATTCATCATATGTAGTCATAATATTCCTCAATAGAATAACAAAAAATTAAGAAGGTGGTTAAAAATGAGGATAATCTTTAGTGTACTGGCTCTACTGATGATTTCTTTCAGCCCGGTCCGGGCACAGGGACCCGCCGACGAGGGCGAAACCGGCCTGACGATACCGCGCTTTGTATCTTTACGTTCTAACCATATCAACGCCCGCTCCGGCCCCGGTGCCCGTTATCCGATAGAATGGGTGTATATGCAGAAATCTGCTCCGGTCGAGATTATCGCCGAATTTGAATTGTGGCGAAAAATCAAAGACTGGCAGGGTTCGGAATCCTGGGTTCATAAATCCATGCTCTCAGGCAAAAGATCCGTCAAGGTTATCACCCCGGGTGAAAACAACGTTTACGCCAAAGACGACTTTAAGGCCAAAATCATTGCCAAAGTTGAGGACGAAGTTGTCGGCGAAATTGAAAAATGTCCGGTCAACAACAGTTTCTGCAAAATTAAGTTTGCTTCGATTACGGGATGGGTGCCGCGGCAAAACCTTTACGGCCTTTATCCGGAAGAAATTATCGACTAGTTTAAGCCCCGCAACACGGGGCTTACTCTTTATTGTTCCGGACACAACTTTGGTTTAATTGTTTAAGGTCGACAAGGGCATTATTTATTCTTAATATACAAATATTGCTGCGGGGGAACAGAATGAAAAAGGTTTCAAAAATAGCTTATTGCGGATTTGATTTTTTTGCCGGATGTCTGGAAGCTCTAATCAAGGCCGGTTATGACGTGAGATGGTTGTTTATTGCCGAACGCGACAATAAATACGAGTTTAACGACATGGTCTTGAAAATCGCGGCCGAGAACAATATTGAGGTCATTCGCGAAAGAATCGGAACAGAACATTTGAAGCGCCTTGTTGACGAGGGATGCGACGTTGTCGTCTCTGCCGCTTATCCTTATAAGATTCCAACCCCGGAAGAAGCTCCCTGCATTATCAACATTCACCCGGAAATGCTGCCCAGAGGACGCGGCCCCTGGCCCCTGCCTCAAGTGATTTTGAACAATTTGCAGGTTTCGGGAATAACCATTCATAAGGTTACCGCGGAAATGGACGGGGGAGACATTTTGGCGCAGCAGAGTTTTGCCGTCGGCGAACGCGATAATTTGGAAAGCCTGTCCTGCAAGGTTCAGATGAAGGCGCCGCAGCTGCTGCTGGATGTTCTCGAAAACTTTTGCACTTATTGGGCGCGGGCTCTTCCTCAGGAAAACGGCGAATACTGGCCGATGCCCCAAGAAAAAGAGCGGTTGCTGGACTGGTCGCTTCCGGTGGCCGAGCTGGACAAGATTGCCCGGGCTTTCGGAAAGTTTGGCTCCTTTGCAGAATTTGACGGCAAGGAATGGCTGGTGGAAGTTGCCACCGTATGGACAGAGCAGCACAAACTTGCGCCGGGAACCGTTGCCCACCGTACCAACAAAGAAGTCGTCATTGCAGCCTCGGACGGTTTCGTCTGTCTGCGTTATTATGAAATCGATCCGGATTTTGCAGCAGAACATTCTTAAAAAAAACACAAAATTTTTGCATCACGACAGCGGCAATCTTGCAACTGTCGTGATTTTATTTTATGATGCCGCAGAAACGACAGCAAAGGATGCAAAATGACTTTTAAATTTAACCATTTTAATTTTAACGTTACCGATTTGGAACGCAGCAAAGCTTTTTACCGTGACGCGCTGGGGCTGGAAGAAAGCCACCGTATTGAGGCAGATGACGGAAGTTACGTCATTGTGTATCTGAGCGACGGGAGTTCAAAGTTCGAACTGGAACTCACCTGGCTGAAAGACCATCCGCAGCAGTACGATTTGGGCGAATGTGAGTTTCATCTGGCGATGACTGCGGCAAACTACCCCGAAGCTTACAAAAAGCATCAGGAAGCCGGTTGCGTATGTTTTGTAAACGAAGAAATGGGAATCTATTTTATCGAAGATCCTGACGGCTATTGGATTGAAATTCTGCCGCCCCGTCATTAACACGCACTCTTAAAAGTTTTGATGCCGGTGTTGCTGCTTTTGGAAAATGGATTTTACCATATTGCGGATTAGGGCAGCATTCAAAAAACAACCCCTCTGCCAAACGGCAGAGGGGCGGAATTTATACAATCTGAATAAATATCGGATTAGAATTTATATCTGGCTTCAATCAATCCGGTATTATCGGTGTAGTTATCACGGAACTTACCTTCATAACTGAGACCGATTTCCAGATTTTCATTGAGGTCGGCAGCGATGCCGGCTCCAACTTCCAGACCAAGTCTCTTCAAGCGCTGACCGTCAACGACATAACCGCTGCCGTTAGCCAGAGAAACGACAGAATTCTCCTTGTCGCTCATCAGGTCATAAGTTACGGCCAAACGGGCATTGGGTTTCAGGCTCCAATTGCTGTTGAGGCAATAAGTACCCTGATATTTGACGCCGACAACAGCGGTCAAGACATCATTGCTGTTTTTGCCGATGGTTTGTCCAGCATTGTCAGTGTGTTTTTTCTGTTTGACGTTAAAGTATCTGAAACCGGCCTCGGGAGCAAAAAAGCCCATATCATAACCGGCCATCAACTGTGCACCGATGGTATTGACGTCGTATTTGCCGCCCAAACCATAGCCGTAAGCGCTGGCTTTGGATTTATACTTTCCCCAGCCATAAGTACCGATTGCATTAAAGTACAAATCAGAAGGCTTATACTGACCATACAAGATTGCGGTATGCGTATCTGCGGTAGTCTTTTTGCCGCCGGATTTGATGTCAGAACTAATGAACGAATAACCGGCACCAAGTTTTACGGTATCAGAAACCATACCGTCAATACCGGCTACCAATCCGTCATTATCAGCCTTATAGCCTTTATGATTTGACGTTTTTTCATAATCGGCACGGTTAAACAAGCCTTTAATCCAGGCATTGACGCGGCGGAAAGTATCACCGGAAGGACGACCTTGTGACAGGTTGAATCCGGTTAATTCATTGTCAACCGCATTCAAAATCTGAGTTGCATTTTCGGTAGAAACGTTTACGGCAACGCTGGCGGCCATCGGAATCATCTGATCAGCCTGAGCTGCCGCATTGGCTACGCCGCTGCCGTTGGCTTTTTGAAGATCCTGTGCCATCGCATTGGCAATTGCATCACCGACAGAGCTTCCGGTTGACTTGCCGTCTGCCGCCATTCCTGAAAAAGCGGCCAATACCGCAGCTTCATTACCGGTTGCGCCATATTGGGAAACCTTGGCTGCCGTGTCGGCTTTGGTTGCGGTATAAACGCCGTCAGCCGTTTTGGTAAAATCGTACATCATATTGTCGGCAATCTCGGCATCTTTGTTAACGGTAATGCTTCCTTTGCTTAAATCGGTTCCGTTGGCAACAACCAAATTCATGGTAGCTTTGCCAGAAGGATCTTCCTTAACCGTGAGCGTTCCGTCAATATTACCGTTAACCAACCCGTTACCATCCGCCGTATTGGCAACCGTAGTATTGATAACGGCCTGATTAGACACGGTCAAACCGGCTGTCGTCAGCGTGTTGGTGCCCAGATTGAGCGTACCACCGTCAACAGTGGAAGCATTCGTAATGGTTGAATTACCATTCAAATTATAATTACCGCCGGTCATTGCCAAAGTTGTTACAGTCGAGCCGGCTTCGGCATTGAAGGTACCGGAAGAAAGGTTGGCAGTGGTAATCGTACCGCTGTTGGTAAAGGTGGTACCGCCCAAATTAGCCGTGGTAACCGTTGCTCCGTTTTTGTTATCAAACGTACCGCCCGTTAACTCGGCAGTGGTAATTGTACCGCTGTTTTCCGCTGTGCCGCCGCTTTGGTTGAGCGTTTCCAACGTCGAATTGGTTTCGCCGGCATAACTGCCTTCGCTTAAATCAACCGTTCCGGTAACTGCTCCGGCATTACTGACGGAACCGCCGGCAACTTTTAACACACCGGGTATACCATCAGCACGTGTTGAAGATCCATCAGCCGTTTTGACTTCTCCCATATTAGTGACCAGAGCCAAATTACCGCCGCTGGCAATTTCGAGAGAACCGGACGAGAGGGTTGTATCGACAGAATCGATAATACCATAACCGGATACGGTAACTTTAGCACCGTCGATATTGATTTTAGACGTCGGATTGTCAATTCCGTTAGAAGCACGCAAAATCGCTTCGGTACCGGAGCCACCATTAAGCACAACTTCACCGCCGCTCAGATTAATCGAGCCGTTTTCATAGGTTATCATCTGACCGTTTTCACCCAAGGTAACTTTACCGCCGGTCATATCCAGCGAAGTGGTGCCGGAAATAATACTGCCCTTGCGCCAGTCTTCTCCCGAGGGAACACTCAGATCGGCACCTGTACCGGACACGTTGATTTCACCGCCGGTAATATTCAACTTGTCAACTTCGATGTTACCGCCGCCAGTTATATTAACGGTTGTGCCGTTTAAGGTCACCTCTCCAAGCGGAGCATCGTTTTCAACAACGCCGGCAATACCGTTGCGCTGTGCTGAACCGGAAGCACCATGGGTACCGTCGATTGTCAACGTGCCGGCACCAAATTCCAGAGAGCTCCCTTTCGTCAGAGTCAAATTACCGGCTGTATTTATTTTAACATCTCCGGTAACGGTATTGCTTCCGGTAACGGTATTTGTGCCTCCGGTGATATTCACGGTAACTTTACCGGCATTCAAATCAGCATCATTCAAATTAAACGAACCGCCGCTGACATTCAGAGTGGCATCCGTTGCATCGTTGGCTTTATTGCCGTAAAGATCAACAGTGCCATTGATGTTTAATGTACCGCTGTTAACATTTGTCGTTTTGGAAACCAAGCGGCCGGAATTGGCATTGACGGTTGCTCCGGCAATATTAATCTCCCCTGCAACAGTTTCATTAGATGAGGTTAAAATAATACCACCGTCCAGATTTACCGTTCCGCCGTTCAAACTAACGTCAGATGCGGTCATGCTGCCTGTATCTCCTGCAAGCCCGGAAAACATTGCGGTACCTTTGCCGAGATTGATTTCACCCCCGGTTACGGTTACTCCCCGATAACCGGCCAGTTGGGTCGTGTTGTCATAAACATCGCTGCCAGTGTTGGAAACGTTAAAGGTTCCGGCATCAATCGTCAGCTGTCCGTTGGTAGCGATACCAGAAGCCTTAGAACCATTGCCAGCCAAATTGACACTAGTGGTTCCTGCACCAAAGGTAATATCATAATTTTTGGCATCCGTGGCATCAAAACCATATAAGGCATTGTCTTTATTGCTAAAGGAATCATAAGTCTGTCCGGTGCCAAAGGTTACACTTTCGCTCAAAGGCGTATCGGTACTGACGACCAATTCCGCAGCTTTGACATTGGCCGAGGCCAACAACACCGCCAGGCTGGCGCCTGCTAATAAAACTCTTCTCATCATATTCTCCCAAATTGTTATGAATCTAAAAAATTGGCATAACATACCTAATTAGGGAATCTAAAAATACAAGAGCAAGAGCCGGAATTTATTTGTGCGGCTTTCTTTTCATTAAGTAGAGCTGGCGCTTGGAATCAGGAATTTGCGTTTTTTCCGCAAGCTCAAAATATTCTGAAAACGTTTTTTCAAAAATTTCCTGAGAATATTCAAAATCCGCATTGTCCCGGGTTTTTATCAACTTTTGCACCTGAGTATCCTCCGGAAGAACAAACTCAAGAACGACCACCGGAGACAATCGTGCTAAGACTTCCGCAATTTTTTTAAACGGAACCTTATAGACGATAACCAGATGATGGATTAGCGCCAAAAACAAAACGACATCCGGCGTTTGTCTTTCAAACAGGGAGAGACGCTCATCGTTTCCTACCCCCAATGCCGGAGACGGATTGTTAAAATCAAACTTTAACGGCAGGATGTTCGTCCGCTGGCTTTCCTTTATCTCCAGATAGTTTTTTTCTATTGCCGCAGGGTCGATGTCGAGATCCAGATAAGCGACGTTTTTGTCTCCCAAACGGCTGAAAACACCTTGATTTGCCCCGACATCCCAAACCGTTTGCGGCTGTGTCGAATTAATCATACTCAAAACCATTTCCTTTTTGGCATTAAATGCCTGCGGCGTATAGTTGTTGTCATCATAGTAGTCCTGCCACTGCGTTTGAGATGTCGGAAATTTCAGAGATTTTATCAAACCCTCCAAACTCTCCAACAAAGCTCTCAGCTTAAATTTCGAAAACGTACGCGACGACGTCGGAGCCGAAGACGCTTCATAACAAATCTGAAGTTTTGAGTGAAGGACGATGTGCATATAGACAGACGGCCGCATTTTGACTTTTAAAGGCAAAAGCTTAGCTGCCAAAGCCAATGGGATGCCGTCCAAATTTGAAACCAGCAAATTCTGAAGAGACAAATCGCAACCGCTCATTAACAACAACGGCGCCAAAAAATGCTCGCAAAATTGCCGGTAGGCGCGCCAGGGCTGCGAAGGAACATATTGCTCAACAGAACCGGTATCAATAAAAACGCTTTGTCCGTTCATAAACTGAACGTTATACGCCGAAGCATCTTTTAGAATCATTCCGTATTGAACGGCGGTCTTCATCAGTTCTATGGTTAACAAAGCGGCATCCTTAAGCATTGAAAAAGACCACTCATAGGGATAACTGATGAACGGAACTTGTTGCGGACAAATGATAATCTTATCGCTTCCGGAATATTCCACCGTATGGGAAACCAAGAGTTTTTTTGAAATCAGCTCATCATAAAGGCCGGAATCAACAAGCTGGCGAAAATCCTCAAAACCCAGCGGGTTTATCTGTCTTTTGATTTTATCGCCGTCTTTAAAGACAAAATTTTTGTTGTCGCGAAAAGAACTTTGATACGGTTTACTTTTTATCATGTTTTCTCAGCCTTTTGACAAAGCTTAGCAACCCGCGCCAGATATCTTTGATAAAAAGCAAAACACCCGCAACGGACGCAATAACAAACTGCGTTATCATACTCCCGGTTCCCAAATCAATATAGGCATAGACCGGCGACGAAACACAAGAAAAGACAACCGACAAATATAAAAATCTAATCATTTTTTACTTCCTTTTGTAAATTAATCCTGCCATTTTCCAAATAAACAACATAACAATCCATCGGAATTTTCCGATTATATTCTGTCGTATATTCATGATTACACCAGGTAAGTTTCCTGTTTTCCCGACCGGCAGAGCGAATATCTACACCTTCGTAATTATTTTGGCGTTCCAAAACAGAAGCTATGGTTTTAGGAATATCTCCGTTTGTAACCAAAGCTCTGTTTTCAGACAACGCCTTGGAAGGAGAACGATAATCTTTAAACAACATCAGAGCTTTTCCGTACTCCTTATCATAAAGCAACTTTCTTTCCTGCGAATTTCCATGATCTCCGATGATAAAAATCAGAGAATTGTCAAAAGCGTCGATTTCCTTTAATTTAGAGAGATATTTGTCCACTATTCGCAGGGAATTTAACCCAACATCCATTTCCGACGCCGCAAATTTTCTGTTGCCGGCAGCATCAAAAGCATAGGGAAGATGTACCCCGAGCAAATGTATGAATTTGTAAGTTTGGTCTGCCCCGATATGCATCGAGGGGATTGTTTTTTCAAAAGAGGCATTATTGTTTACGTCTTTCGGCTCCGTCACCATAAACCTATCCGGTTTCAGGTTAAATACATTATATTCTTCATCATTCAACAGCCAGCATTGCAAAAAGGGAAAAATCTTTATCAACGAAAGCTTGTAGAATATTTTTACGGGATGCTTTTGTACTAAAGATTCTACCTGTCTGTTATAATAATTTATATTCGTATGCGAATAATCTTTTAAAAAGTTCCTCAAATTATCCTTTTCAATGTCAACAAGATAATCGGAAAAAGTCTCGTCGCCTTTATATTGACGGCCTGTCTGAATAAACGGCACCGATGCCATTGTGGCAACAAAACCGGGAACTGTTTCCGAATACCAGGTAAACCCTTCAAACATTTTTTGATATTTTTGCGGATTAGTTTTCAGAATATCCTTAAACAATCCTGATGAAAAAGTATCCAATACCAATATTATGATGTTGTCCTTGGCAGAATAAGCTGAAGATTCTTCAAATGTCGTTTTGACCAAGTAACTGCTTCGTACGGTGGCGTTATATTTATTAACAACAAATAGAACCTGAAAAATAAGCATAAAACTGCATATTTTCTTTATGTTTCGGGAAAACGCCTCCGGAAAATAAAAACATGCCAGAAGAATGAAATTTACGGTTAATATTTTTACAGAAGTTAACGCCAGCCATTGCCAAGATTCAATATCATTACTTTTTCCGTCAAACACCTGAGTGTCTGAGAAAAAATAAACCAATAAAAAAAGGGAAACCAGTACAGCCTGAACAAAACTGGCGACAACCGGTTTACTTTTACTCAAAGCTGCAAACAATAAAACACTCGCCAATAACGAAACTAACACAATGCCGCCCAGTAACGGTCCCCAATTGTTTATATAAACAGCATTGTTCATCGCCATGCTCAACGGTAGAAAAAACAAGAGTGTCAAGCCTGATGTTATTGATAATATTATATTTTTCTGTTTCATTTTTTTACAGAGTCCTTTTCCATTTTTAGCTATATTAACAAATCAATATTAACTAATTGTTATGGGAGTACAAATTTTTGAAAAAATTGTTGCAAAATTTTTTCTTATATTATAGGTTAGGCAGATGTTAAGGATAGATGGCCGAGTGGTCGAAGGCGCACGATTGGAAATCGTGTGTACGCCCAAAGCGTACCGAGGGTTCGAATCCCTCTCTATCCGCCATTTTAATTAAAAAGACGCTTTTAATAAGCGTCTTTTTTCGTATCCGGCGGAAATGCGGGTGTTGCCGGCGGTTGACTTTGCCGAAATGACTATGGTAAGCTTATTTTAAATTAAAAATCGCAAAATTTTCGGCAGTTACATACAATGCTGATTTTTGAAGAGTCACTTCAACAAAAAAGGGGATGACTACTGCCAAAAAACAGTTCGTCAGAGCCCCACTCGAAATTTTTCGATTATTATAGCTTCCTTTCCAAATCAGATATATAATCAAAAATCTCTTGTATTAAGATTATTAGTTGATAAACTTAATGTCAACAGGATTTTAAGGAAAGCACAATGAAAAAGAAAATTTTTGGTTTTGATTTGGGAATTGCTTCAATCGGTTGGGCTGTTGTGGAGTTTGATAATGAATATTTTGATCCGGAAACAGGAGAAGTGGTTGAAGGAAAAATCGTTAAATCAGGTGTGAGGTGTTTCCCTGTTGCAGAGAATCCCAAAGATGGTTCTTCTTTAGCCGCTCCGCGCAGAGAAAAACGTTTAGCTCGCCGTATCTGCCGTCGAAAAGCAAGGCGTATGGAGAGTATAAAAAGATTGTTTGTTGCCAAAAATTTGGTTTCTGATCTGAGAGAATTAAACGATCTTTATGCCAGTCAGAAAGGTGGAGATGTTTGGAATTTGCGTATAAAAGGTCTGTCTGAAAAATTATCAAAAGAAGAACTTTTACGTGTCTTAACGCATTTGGCTAAACATCGCGGTTTTAAGTCTTATCGGAAAGCGGTGGAAGAAAATGATGCTGAGAGAGGAAGGGTTCTCAAAGCGATTAATGAAAACAAAAAGTTGCTTTCGAAAGACAATACTTTGGCTCAGGTTATTGTTGAAAGAGCCGGAAAAACAGGTAAAAAACGCAACTATACGGAATCTGATGCCAAAGGAATGGCAAAAGCCATTTATAATAACTCAATTCCTCGGAATGAAATAGAACGGGAATTGAATTTGATTTATGCTGAACAAAAGCAATATGGCATTTTTAGTGAAGATCTGTTTGAAGATTTTAAGAAAATAGCTTTTAGATATCGGCCGTTGGGAAGTGTAGCCGATATGGTGGGGAATTGTACGTTTGAAAAAGGGGAGAAACGAGCTCCCAAAGAAGCTCCAAGTTCAGAATTTTTTGTTGCTTGGGGAAAAATCAATAATATGGCGGTTTATGAAAACGCTCAAAAACGATTTTTATCCATGGAAGAAAAAAAGGCTTTGTTTGAGCTTCTTAAAACAACTCCAAAAGTTAAGTATCAGACAATAGCAAAGAAGATTTTTGTCGGAAAAGATATTCAATTTGCTGATGTTAATTATAACTTAATTCGTAAAAAATCTAAAGACGGAAGCTCTAAAGAAGTTAATCCAGAAGATGCGGTTTTTTATGAAATGAAGGGTTGGCACAAGTTAAAGTCCTTATTTGAAAAAGATGCTTGGTCAGAAATTAGCAAGGATATTTCTTTATTAGACAGAGTTGTCAATGTTGTCGTTTGTGAAAAAAATGATGAGAATATTATAAAGGGTTTGAAACATATAAACGTTCCTGAAAAATATATTGAAACATTTTCTTCTTTGACAACCGATAAATTTATTAATCTGTCTTTGAATGCTTTGTATAAAATTCTTCCTTATATGGTGCAAGGAATGAAATATAACGAAGCTTGTGAGAAGGCTGGGTATGATTTTAGAGAAAAGACGGATAAATTGGTTGAAAAAAAAGGAGTATTGTTGAGTGTTATTCCGGCGGAAAAACAGACAAAAGTTCCAGTTGTCAATCGGACAATATCTCAGTTCAGAAAAGTTTATAATGCCATGGTTCGGCAATTTGGCGCGCCGGATCAAATAAATATTGAAACAGGGCGTGAACTGAAGAAAAATTATGAAGAGCGGCGCAAGATAATTAATAAAAATAAAGAAAATGAACAGGAAAGAAAAGAAGCTGAAGAAGAACTGAGGCAAGAAAATATTAAAGAAACTTCCAAAAATATTTGGAAATATCGTTTGTATCAAGAACAAGACGGAAAATGTATTTATTCCGGTAAATCTATAGATTTGCGTCGTTTGGATGAAGAAGGCTATTTAGATGTAGATCATATTATTCCTTATTCTCGTTCTTTAGATGATTCCTTTAATAATAAAGTTTTATGTCTTTCTTCGGAAAATCGGATGAAAGGGAATAAGACACCGTTTGAATATATCCAGAATAAAGATGATTGGGAGGCTTTTGAGGCAAGAGTAAATCTTCTGCGTAACAACAGAAAAAAAGAAAACTTGTTAAATAAAAATTTCAATGACAGAGAATTGGAATTTAAGGAAAGAAATGCCAATGATAATAATTATATTGCAAAATATATTAAGCAGTATTTGGAAGATGGTTTAGATTTCAGCTCTAGTAACCGTCAGGATATTAAGAATCGCATTCAGATGAGAACGGGGTCTTTAACGTCTTATTTGCGGCATTGCTGGGGATTGCACAAAGATCGTAATGAAAATGACCGACATCATGCCCAAGATGCCATTGTTATAGCTTGCGCGACTCAAGGAATGGTTAAATATTTGTCGACAGTTTCCGGTTTGTGGGAAAATAAATGGCAAGTGGCACAACTCAAAGACAATGGCGAAGCTTGGTATAAATCATTAAAATATAAATTTTTGGAACCATGGAACGGTTTTCGAGAAGATGTTAAACAATCTTTGGATGAAATATTTGTTTCTCGTCCACCGCGCAAAAGCGCGACGGGAGAAATACATCAAGAGACAATTCGTTCTTTGAATCCCAAGCATAAAAATTATAATAAAAAAGATATTAAATCAGGAATTTTGGTTCGCGGAGGTTTGGCTAATAACGGCTCTATGCTAAGAACAGATGTTTTTGTTAAGAAAAACAAGAAAGGTAAAGATGAATTTTATCTTGTTCCGATTTATTTGTCAGATATGGGAAAAGAGTTACCAAGCAAGGCTATTGTTCCTTTAAAATTTGAAGATGAGTGGTTGCAAATAGATGACAACTTTTCTTTTAAATTTAGCCTTTATATGGATGATTTAGTAAAGGTTAAAAAAGGCGAAAAAGAAATATTTGGCTACTTTAAGGGTACTGGTAGAACAACGGGCTCTATCACAATAGAAGCGCCGGATAGAAGTATCATTACCCCTAGTATTGGCGTGAAAACTCAAGATGCTTTTAAAAAGTATTCTGTTGATCCTTTAGGAAATTATACAGAAGTCAAACATGAAAGCAGAATTCCTTTAACACTTATAAAATCTAACGCTCAAAGGTATAAGGAACAACAGAAAGGATGATATATGGGATGGCGGATTATTCAAATAACAAAACCTTGCCGATTGAGTGTTAAAGATAAACAACTTCTTTATGCGCCTCAAGAAGGTGATGAGTTGAAAATTCCGCTGGAAGATATTTCAGTTCTTATTTTGGAAAACAAACAGATAACTTTAAGCAACTATCTGTTTTCTGAATTATCCGAATATGATATCGTTTTCTTTTCCTGTGATGGTTGTCACTTACCTTCTGGAGTATTTTTTCCGTTTCATAATCATTCCAGATATTCTGAGATTGCTTGGCAACAGGTTGAAATGTCAGAGCCTTTGAAAAAGCGTTTGTGGCAGGAAATTGTTAAAGCAAAAATTAATAATCAGGCGATGTGTTTAGAAATTTTTAATTGTGCTAATTTTTCAAAACTGCGGGAAATTTCGAAGTTTGTCCAATCCGGAGATGTAAAAAATTCAGAAGCATTTGCCGCAAATATTTATTGGAAAAGTTTGTTTGATAATTTTAATCGAAACAATGATGCTGATTTTCGTAATTCGGCCTTAAATTATGGCTATGCTATTATTCGCGGGTGTATGGCACGATCAATTGTCGGTGCCGGTTTGTTGCCTTGTTTTGGTGTTCATCACGTCAATAAGCTGAATCAATTCAATTTAGTAGATGATTTGATTGAACCGTTTCGTCCGTTTGTAGATTATCAAGTCAATAAAATGACTTTTACGAATAAAACGGAGTTAACACCTTTAGATAAAAACTATTTAGTTGGTATATTAATGCAAAACTGTATTTTTAACAATGAAGAAATAAACTTGCTAAAAGCCTGTGAATTATCAGCGATAAGTTTTGTTAAATCAATCAAACAAAAAGATGTTAAATATTTGCAAATTCCAATTTTAAAAAAATTACCACTTTTTGAATGAGGCTGTGGATAAATGGCAGTCGGAGGAGAACGTTTTATGAGAATGATAGTCTTTTTTGATTTGCCAACGTTGACTAAAACGGATCGGAGAAATGCGAGTCGCTTTAGGAATTTCCTCGTGAAGGATGGATATACAATGTTGCAATTATCTGTTTATTCGCGGATTTGTAAGGGACAAGATGATGTCGATAAGCATGCAAAACGTCTTAAGTCCTTGATTCCTAAGGAAGGAAGTGTTAGACTGCTTACTGTGACCGAAAAGCAATATGTTTCCATGGAGATATTGGTCGGCACCTTAAAAAAAGAGGAAGAAATAGGTGATAAACAACTTTTATTGCTTTGAAATTTTATTTGAAAAACACAATAACCCGTTGAAAAATCAACAGGTTATTGTGTATGTAGTATAGCATATCTGATTTGGAAAGGAAGCTATAACGCTATTTTGCGCGGAGAAGAAATCAAACACAGTATAGCATATCTGATTTGGAAAGGAAGCTATAACGAATGTGGTTGTAACAGGTGAAAGTGGCGAAGTATAGCATATCTGATTTGGAAAGGAAGCTATAACTTGTGTTCATAACCCCAGTCAACACCGGCCAGTATAGCATATCTGATTTGGAAAGGAAGCTATAACTCTCTTGTGTCTTCATCAATGCCGTTGTTAAGTATAGCATATCTGATTTGGAAAGGAAGCTATAACTGGTACATTGCAAAATGCTCTAACATCAAAAGTATAGCATATCTGATTTGGAAAGGAAGCTATAACTATCATATATATATTTAATATGTCAATAGGAGTATAGCATATCTGATTTGGAAAGGAAGCTATAACCCTGAAGGTGGATTTAAGCCTGGTTCACTTAGTATAGCATATCTGATTTGGAAAGGAAGCTATAACAGGCATAAGCTGTACCAGATTTTAAATAACAGTATAGCATATCTGATTTGGAAAGGAAGCTATAACATTCATAAGACTTTAACTGTGTCTTTAAAGAGTATAGCATATCTGATTTGGAAAGGAAGCTATAACGTTCAGGCCAACATAGATGCGTTGCCGCAGAGTATAGCCTATCTAATTTTTTCGTATGCTCAATACCGTTTAAGTTTACTACACCGCCATTACAAAAACCCTCCCTTGCGGAGGGTTTTGATGTAATTAACGAAAGAGATGCAAAAGGTCGGAAACGGCCACCGTAATGCCCCGACTTTTACAGTGTCTGGTTTTATTCGTTTTTATCTTCAGATGACGATTTTTTTTCGCCGTTAAGATTATCCAAAAACTGGTTTTCGATTTTCATATATTGATGCAGCAGCCACCGCGACTGGGAAAATAAAAACAACGTTCCCAGAACCAGCAAAGCGGTTACCTGCGGATTAGTCGTCAAAAATCGATGAACAACGGCAAAAACAAATAACGAAATTACCAGCAGTCTGACTGCGGTCAGGATAATCAAAGGAATACGGTTGGATTTTTTATCGTGCCAGAGTTTATAATAAATAACCGCAACCTTATTGTTGGAAATAAAAAAGTTTTTAACCGATTCAAAGTTTTCTTCTCCGCCAAGACAAGACAACGCCTTATCCTCAATATTTTTAATGACGGCCGTCCCTGTTGGATGTTCCCGGCTCAAGGCGGAAAGACGACAGAAAACATCTGATACCTTGCTCTTAATATATCCCGGCAAGACGGTTTCCCATCCGATAAGAGCTTTCAGAAACGGAGACATTGCTCCCAGGGTCAAAAGCGTGATTGCAATACGGGACGGCCAATCGGGCAGAAACCGCAATAAAAACGGTTCAACCACATATGACGCCAATGCGAATATGCTGTAAAGAATCATTGAAAAAAGAATCAGGCGGGCAAAATAGTTTTTGAACAAAAGGCGCCACAATTGTTCCTCTCGTTTGGTTTCCGGACGGGAAGAAGTGTTTTCTTCAATATATTTATTCCAAGAATCGGGAAAGAAACGGGTGACCGATTTGTAAAATTTGGGAGCGGCTTTAATCATCATCGGCGTCAAAAACGTCGTAATAACCGAAACGGCGACAATAATTGGGTACACTTTGGCACTGAGAACACCGATGCTCATTCCCAAACTGGCAATAATGAACGCAAATTCACCAACCTGAGCCAAGGAAAAACCGCCTTGAACCGCCGTTTTTAAAGGCTGTCCCGAAATAACAAATCCGGCGCAGGAAAAAATGACTTTGCCGGTGACGACAATAACCGTAATTAAAAAAATCGGCCAGGCATATGTTATAAACATCGAGGGATCAACCATCATACCTACCGACACGAAAAATACCGCGCCGAAAAAATCCTTCAGCGGCTTGATGTTGTTTTCTATCCGTTCAATCAATCCGGTTTCGGCCAAAATCGACCCCATAATAAACGCTCCCAAGGCGGAAGAAAACCCGGAATAGGTTGCCAGCAAAACCATTCCGAAACATAAGCAAATGGTAATGAGCAATAGCATTTCATCATTTAGAAATACGGTAATTTTTCGTAAAAACGTCGGAACCAGAAAAATGCCGATGATAAAACACAATACCAAAAAGAAAATAAGTTTGACCGTGCTGAGAGCCAGCGCTTCGCTGTTAATGTCAGAACCCAACGCAATCATGGGAAGCAGAACCAACAGCAAAATGCCAACGATGTCCTCAACCACCAAAACACCGAAAACCAAGTCGGTAAAGCGTTGCTTTTTTACGTTCAAATCGTCGAACGCCTTGATAATAATCGTGGTTGAAGACATTGAAATCATACTTCCGAGAAAGAAACAGTCCATTACCGGCCAGCCAAGCAATTTTCCGGTATAAAAACCGGCAAAAAGCATCAAAACGATATTCAGCAAGGCCGTAATCATCGCCGATTTTCCCACGCTTATCATCTTTTTGAAACTAAATTCCAAACCTAAGCCAAACAACAGAAAGATGACACCGATATCTGCCCACAATGTCAGGTTTTCGTTATCACTGACGGTGGGAACAAAATTGAAAAAAGGCCCGGCAAAAATTCCGGCCAGTATGTAACCGAGAACGGTCGGCTGTTTCAGCCATTTGAACAACAGCGTGGTTATTCCGGCATAAATGGTTATCAGCGTTAAATCGACTATCAGCGCATGAATAGAATGCATTGTTTTCCTATAAAAAGAACAGAATATTGACCTGGCAGTAAACATAATTGCAAAAGATTAAATTTTTAATAAAAAAAGCCAGCTTTCTTTTGGACAAAAATTATAGATTTTTAATTTCAGGTATGTTATCCTTAAAAAAGGAGAAAGTTAATGTATCAATTTCTGATAAATCCGGACAATGAAGTTCTGCTGATGATTGATACCATATCAGGCAGAGAAGAAGAGCCTTACGCCGAATACGAACGCAGCCGGCGTTCGCTGCGGCTGGTGAAAAATCCGTCCGAGGCAAAATTGTTTTCCCGCGTGAACAAAGACGTTGCCGAAATTCTGAATGAAAAAAGCGATATCTGGGTCATGGAACAAAAAGAAAACGGCAATGCCGGCGACACATACCGGGTAAAGCTGAAAATAATTTAGGGGAAACCAAATGAGAGCCAATTTATTTTCATGGTTTGCAGGCGACAATGACGACATACGAATCTTTGAGGGGGCGTCCGACCGGCAACCGCTGAAAATCCGGGGAAAAATATTAAAGGCTGTTTTTCCTCAAATAGTGGGCTTTTCGGCCTTGCTTGGTTTTTCGGCTTCGTGTGAAGAATCCAGGCCAACGCCCGAAGACTATTATTTTGGCCGGACGGTTACCGCGATTGACGATTCAAGCTACAACCATATCCTTCATGACAGCGTCCATTTTCTGGATGTGGTCGCTAAAGGCGGAGAATACCTCAAAAATCTTGATTACTGCGACTCTCTTTCTTCCGAGCAAAAGTCAACCCTGAAAAATTACTTTTCCGAAAAACTTAAGAAAATCAAACGTTCCGATGACGGCTCTCTGGATTTGACACATCCGCAGACATTAAAGACATTTCTCGCTTTTGAGAAACTGAATTATTACAAAGGCGATTTTGACAACGTCATGTTCAGAGAAAACGGTTGGTTTGACGAAAAAAACGACATTCTCGGCTGTTATTATCAGGATATGCTGCAACTTTGCGAAACCGCGAAAAAATATCCGCAGATCGTAGAGTTTGCCAAAACGCTCTATAACAGTGAAAAACGTTTTATGATAAGCAAAGAAATGCTGCCCCGGGCAAACGAAATAAGTATGCAGGGACTGTCCGAATGGCTGGAAAAATATGGACAAACCATGGAAAACACTGTTTATTTCGGAGCAGTAAACTTTTTGGGCAGCGAACACTCCAATATGGTTATTTATTATGACAAACCGGGAGACGACCTGGGTGCTGATTTGTTTATTGACAAAGAAGGCAACTGCGGCGATGACACTTATGCTCCCGTCGGCTCCACGATAAAGCACGAATGTCTGCACCTTATGCAAAAGACTCTGGGACAGAATCGCCCGGAAGAATTTAAACACTTGGAGGAACTGGGACCAACGCTGCATTCACTGGCAACTGAAGATGCAATCTACAAGCAAATTAAAGGAATTCCTTTGGAGCAGGAAGTTGATTACGGCTTTTTGAATTTTGGAAAACACAAAATAAGCTTGGGAAAAATTGCCAACGATACCAGAAAACTTATGCAAAAAGCAAAAAATCCCGACCGGATGGACTTGCTGATGGCCGGTCCAGACGGCATCAGCCTCATTAACCGGTGGATGGGCAAAAGCAACGTCCAACCTATCCGACGTCAACAGAAAACCTATCAGTAAAAAAAACACTGCCTTTATGAAAGGCAGTGTTTTTTTCATTAAACCTTATTTAGAAGGTGTAACGGGCACCGAGCATAAACTCATTAGCGTCTACGTCAAATTTGTAGCTGCTGCCCGGTTCATAGTTTTTCTTAACATTACCCATATCAACGTATCTGTAGCCCAAATCAAGAGACAGATTGTCATTGACGGCATAGGCAACACCAACGCCGGCCTGCCAGGTGAACTGATAATCAGATTCGCTCAAAGTGGCGTTTTCAGCCGTTAAGGTGTAACTTGCCTTTAACTTGGAATAACCGATACCGGCACCGACATACGGCGTGAATTTCGTACCGGTGTCAATGTCGTAATAAGCGTTCAACATCAAAGACTGAGATTCGAGTTTGGTAAAGTCACTACCGCCCTTTTTGGCACCGGTGGTGCTTTTGGCATCTTCATTGCGGCTGTATTCCAATTCGGTTCGGAGAGAGCCGTAATTTAATTAGGTAGAAACACCGGCTGCAATTTTGCCACCCCAAACATTGTTATCGTCCAAATTTTCCTTATGAGAACCTTTACCCCAAGAATCTTTTCCTGAAACAGACATATCAGAATAAGATAATTTTGCCGAAACGTAAGGATTTAATTCTACTGCATTGGCATTAACCGCAAACAAGCAGGCTACGCCGGCCATAAGTAATGTTTTTTTCATGTAAATTTCCTCAAGTAGTTGTAACTAAATTACAACAAAGCACTACCAAGCAATAGTTAACAAAAAGTAACTTTATTATTTCAGCCGGAATAACAAGAAATTAGAATTGGGATCTATTCCGCGAATCTTAAGTTCGGCTTTTTCATCCCAAACAGCCAGTCCGTCACCGGCGACTAACGGCCTGTCATTTACGGAAACAGCCCCGTAGCAAACCTGAATCCAATATTTATGCTCGGGAAAAACCTGATAATCGGCCGACTTGTTTTCTTCCAAAAGGCATTGATAGACTTCTACATTCTGATTGATACGCAGAGAATCTTCACGACCATCGCCGCTGACAATCAAAACCGGCTGATTTTCAATCAACGTACAGGCAAAAGACTTTTGTCCATACTGAGGGCGGTGTCCCCGCCTGTCGGTCATAATCCATATTTGCAGAAAATGAACCGGTTCCGTTGAAGAGGGATTAAATTCGCTGTGAAAAATTCCGGAACCGGCGGTCATAACCTGTATCTCGCCGGGATTCAAAACAGCACCGCTGCCCAGACTGTCCTTGTGTTCCAAAGCTCCGCTCAAAACGATGCTGATAATTTCCATATTATCGTGCGGATGCATATCAAAACCTTTGCCGGGGGCGACAACATCATCGTTGATGACGCGCAAATCTCCGAAGCCCATATGTTGCGGATCGTAATATCGGCCGAAAGAAAAAGTGTGAAAACTGTCTAACCAGTCTGTCAGAGTATGTCCCCGTTCATTTGCAGGACGTAATGAATACATTTTGTTTTCTCCTTTTGCTAAACTCTGTCACGATAAAAAATGCGCCGCAGAATCGTAATGGCCAGATTAATGGCTACGCGCGTCGGTTTGGAGGCGGCCAAAGCATTCAACATCACAAAATCATGAATGGTACCGTTAAAGCGGACTGACGCAACGTCAACCTTGGCATCGTTTAATTTGCGGGCATAGGCCTCTCCCTCGTCACGCAAGACGTCATTTTCCGCCGTTATTATCAAAGCCGGCGGCAGACCTTCCAGTTCGGCAACATCGGCCTGTAACGGCGAGGCCGTAATTTCCCGGCGCATTTGAGCGTCAGGGGCATAAGCGTCCCAAAACCACTGCATGGCTTTTTTAGTCAGCCAAGGACCTTCCGCATATTGATTATAAGAATCGGTATCAAAAGAAGCATCGGCCACCGGATAGAACAACAACTGGAAAACCAGCTTGGGACCGTTGTTTTCTTTTGCAAGCATTGCCATCACGGTTGCCATATTGCCGCCGACACTGTCTCCGGCCACGACGACCTTGGAAGTATCAAACTTAAACGCGTCCGCCTGTTTGACAATATATTCGAGAACGGCGAAAAGCTCATGAAGAGCCTGAGGATATTTAGCCTCGGGAGACGGCGTATAGAGAGGAAACACCACGGCACATTCCGCCCCGACCGACAAATCGCGCACCAGACGGTCATGCGTGGCAGCATCTCCCATTACCCAACCGCCGCCATGAATATAAAAGACAACCGGCAGCCGTTCGCGAGAGCTCTTGTGAGGACGGACAAAACGAACCGGAATCGACTTTCCCTCACCGACGGGAATCTGCATATCTTCAATCAAAGCGTCCGCTTTGGCCGTTTCAACATCCTGAGCATCCAGCAACACCTGACGTGCCTGCTGCGGCGTCATTTCATACAACGGTTTGGCATTTCCTCCGGCCAAGCTGTCGACAAAACGCCGGACTTCAGATACGAGATGAGGTGATGGCATCGGCATTCTCCTTATAAAAACTGACGATTACTGCTGATATAAGACGAGAAGCGAAAGTTTCAAGCAAAGCCGCCGATATAAAAAAGCACTCCGGAGAGTGCTTTCAGAGAATTTACATATAAGGCCACCCCAAAACCTGCGTCACGATGACATCGTCGCTCTTAACGTTAAGGGCTTCAGCCAAACCGTCTTTATCAAAATAACCGCGCACGACATTGTTCAATCCGCGGGAAGCGGCGTACAGTCCGACATTCTGATAGGCCGAACCGGCATGCAGCGGAGAGTTCTTTTTATCAGTGCCGGTATAAACCAAAACCAAGGGAGCATCTTTCACATAGTCCTGTTTGGCCATTAAGGGGCGCAAATCTTTAGCGCTGACCTGTTTCAGCGTGTTGGTTTCCGCCTGATAAAGCCAGGCACCGTCCGCCATAACCGCATAAACATTCATATTCTGTTTGTTCATCGACGTCGGAATCGTGCGTTTGCCGTCATGAGAGATTCCCCAGGCAACATACAAAATGTCGCTCAAGGTCTGGTCATCAATGGCTTTGGGGCTGAATTCGCGGCGCGACTGGCGTCTGTTGACGGCTTCCATTAACGAAACCTCGCTTTCGGTTGACGGCGCAGGAAGCTTTCTTACTTTGTCTTCCGCGGTTGCATTTACACTTAAACCCACCAAAACCAACGCGGCAAGCAATAACTGTTTGAGCATCTTTTTCCCTTTCATTGTTAAAAAATCGTAATCAGTGTAGGATGCAGGTAAAATAATGTCCAGATTTTAATTAACCATCCGTTAAGTAAAATAAGCTATGTTTAATACTGTTAAAACCCCTGCAAAGGGGCTTGCAAATTCGATTATTGTGTGCTACATCAACGTTATGGAAAAACTATGGATGTCATAAAATGATAATTGATAGTAATAACAAAAAGCAAAAGAGCATTCTGACGAACAAATGCTTTTATCAGACGACGGCGCGCATTATGCGCGACTTTGAAGAGAAAGGCTATGCCAACTCAGCTGACGAAACTGCTAAAGTTATTGCCGCGTATCACGATATCGTCAGAAAAAAGAGCAAAAACAATTTCAACGAAGACTACAATGCCGCTTTTAAACGCATTGACGGCGCCATCCAGTCTTTGGCCAACCAGGTTTTTTACGACTGTGACAAGAAAAGTCTGGACTACGCTTATCATTCATTTGAAGAATTCGATCATATCGGTGCCATCGTCACCCGTCAAAGAGCCAAAAAAGGCTCTCTTTAATTATCTCCCGTATGTCAGGCTTGTGTGTTTTTGCAATAACCCGGTTGCAAAATGAGCTATTATGCAGTAGTGATAGATATTATTTGTAACTGTTATGAGGTAATCTCACATGAAAAAACTTTCTTTAATCGGCTGCGGCCGCTGGGGTACTTTTTTGGGCTGGTATGCAGCCAACTACTGCGGTTTCGACGTTGATATGTATGATATTCCGACATCGCCGAACTTTATTGAACTGCGCGATACCAGAAAAAACCCTTATTTATCCTTAAGCGACAATATGCACCTGCATGACAATCTGCCCGCCGTGCTGGAAAACGACATTATTATCGTTTCTATCGGTTGTCAGTATTTCCGCGGTTTGTGCAAAGAACTCAGCCAATACAAGCTCAGTGGCAAAACCTTTTTGCTGGCAATGAAGGGATTGGAAGAACCCAGCGCAAAGATTATGTATGACATTATGATTGAAGAAATCTCCCAAGATATCAACATTGCGGTTTTAGCCGGTCCGGGACATGTTCAGGATTATATGAAAGGTGTTCCTTCCTGTGCCGTCATCGACTCTTATGACGACGAAACCAAGGAAAAGCTTATCAATCTGCTGCAAAGCGACTTAATCCGTTTTTATTATGGTTCTGACCTTATCGGAAACCAAATCGGCGCCGCTTTGAAAAACGTCATCGGCATTGCTGCCGGCATCTTGGACGGTTTGGAATGGTATGGTTTGAAAGGGGCTTTGATGGCCCGTGCTCCGATAGAAGTCGGCCGCTTTATCAAATACTTCGGCGGAAATCCGCATACTGCTTATGGTCTGGCTCATTTGGGCGACTATGAAGCGACCCTGTTTTCAAAATTCAGCCACAACAGAACCTTTGGTGAAAAATTTGCACGCGGCGAAGATTTCGGCAAACTGGCGGAAGGTGTTCCGACATTAAAGGCAGTTAAGCTTATTGCCGACGAAAAAGGCATTGATATGCCGATTTGTCAGGCTTTATACAAAGTTGTTTATGAAAATGCAGACATAAAATCTACCATTAAGCAAATGTTTGAACGTGACCTGAAAAAGGAATTTGAATACATCTGCTAAAAGGAAAAAAAGAAAAAACCGCAGTTTACATAAAGTAACTGCGGTTTTGCTTTACATTGAGAGAGTTAATGAAACAATCGCTTAATCGTGAAATAAACGCCTTTCAGAAGCAGTTCCAAAAAGAACGTCATCCCGGATGCTACAGCTCCGAACAAAAAGCTAAACAGTCCGATTGACCCCACAGTCTGAAAAACATTTTCAACAACGGAACTATCTGCGGGCAGAAATAATGCCGATATACAAAAAGCGAACAGACCAAGTACGGAAATGCATGTCAATATTGTACGCAGCCGCTCCCAAAATCCGTTGTGCCATTCGTATTTCATCTCCGAAATCCATGTGTTCAGCGTCAATAAGCCCCCGACGATGCCGCTGAGGCAAACAATTTTTAAGCAGGTGAAAAACACTTTGCCATATTCGCCGCGGGACGTTATGTCAACAACCAACAGGCATATCAGCCCTAAAGCAAACAGCACCAACAAAATTGCTCCATACCCTGAACGCTGTTTCCAAAAATATTTTACAACGTTTAACACTCTCTGAGAAAAATTTTTCGTTTCCATATTATTTTTATTTTAAGTTAATTAATGTACTGAAATAAAAAGGTTTTCTCATCAACACAATAACATCTATATTTATAACCTAACGAAGCGAGTTTAGCATTTTTTTCTCAACAAATCAAACACTTTCACCGAATATCGTCATATTTTGACAAAAAAACATCTTGCAATTTAAAACAAATCGCTTATATCTAGTCCGATTTGAATATAATTTTAATATAGATATGGGACTGTTAAATACACTACTGGCCTTGGTTTCCGTCATCATGTGGATTATGATTGTCGTGAAACGGAAAAAAACCGGAAATAAGCCGCTTTATGTCAGAGGACTGGCCGCTTGTTCCGCTATTATAGGATTTTGGGTGCTGTACTTCGTTTTTGGAAATGCCGCGAGTTCCGGATGCAGTCTGACTGCCGCCGCATTTTGCTTCTACGGAGTAATTTATCGCTAAGCCTGAAGCCGTCATTCAGATAAAAATCTGTATGGCGGCTTTGCTTTTTTAAATTAACCGCCAGTTTCCGTCTTCACAGACCAAATGATAAAGCGCCGTATTCGGCATACGGTGCGGCGATAATCCGAACTTATAAAGCAGATAGCGGATAGAGCTGCCATGAGAAGCGATGCCTATGGTCTGGAAAGGAGAGGACAGCAGGCTGCTTATGACGGCAAACATACGATCCTGCATCTCCTGTTTGCTTTCGCCGCCGGGAAACCTGACGTTCATATCATCAACGGGACTGTACCAGTCCTTGTGAATTTCCGCATATTTGACGGCGACTTCAGTTTTAAGCATCCCTTCCAATTCGCCGAAACACCCTTCACGCAACTCAGGAATGACGTCAACCGCAACCCCTAAATGCCCAGCACAAATTTGTGCCGTTTGCAAAGCCCTTTTAAGATTACTGGCATAGATATGCTCTATCCCCAAAGGCATCAGCTTTTTAGCCAGTTCTTCCGCCTGCGCAATTCCGACTTCATTCAAAGGCGCGTCAAGGCCGCATCCCTGAATACGCTGCTCCCGATTGTAATCGGTTTCGCCATGGCGAAAAATATAAAAATCTTTACGCATTTACAGTTCTATCCAATAAAAACATTCGGCAAACTCCGCGCCGGGAACGACTTTTTCCAGCTTACCGCCGTTAAACTCGCAAACCTTGCGCGAGAGCGTATTATAATCGCGAATCGTAAGAAGCACCCGCTCTAAAGATATCAAACGCGCTTGTTTTAAAACCTCGGACAAAATGAGATTGCCTAACTTGCGGCCCCGGCACGTCGGACGAATACCATAGCCGATATGGCCGCCGTGATTCAAAAGAAAATCATTCAGGTAGTGGCGCAGCTTGGCAAAACCGAGAACCTCATCCCCTGAGAAAAGCAAATAATAAGTATCGGGAACATAACCCGGCTTCAGCCCTATTCCCTGACTGTAACCGACATGACGCCGGCAAAAATCATTAAATTCTTCCGGAGACAATCCATGAGCCGGATTTTCGAATCCGTCTTCCTCCGCAGGAATCTCCTGAAACATTTGATAGACGGCATCATCTTCTTTTTCACGGAGCGGGCGCAGTTTAACCTCCATTGTTTTTCTCCTTCTCATAAACAGGCAAATCGGGAAACAACGCTGCCGCCACCTTGCGATAATGAGGGTTTAATTCGCTGACCAGAATTTCACATTCGGCTTCCCGACTCAATGTCAAATCTATCTCCAAATGGCGGTCCAGATAGTCAGCCAGCTTGGCACCCATAAGCTCGTCTTGGGAAACGACGGCAACCTGCGGCAGTTCGCGGCGAAAAAACTCTTTAACCAACGGGTAGTGCGTGCAGCCTAAAATCAGGCTGTTGACATTACGAAAACGGTCGGCGTACTCCTTAACCAGTTTGGCTGCCAGTTGAAAATCGTTGTTTTCAATCGCCGGGACCAATTTGGGGGCGGCAACTTCTTCAATTTCCAAATCAGGGTTGATTTTATGCAGTTCTTCCTTATAAATATGCGACCGGACGGTTGCCGCAGTAGCAACCACCCCAACCCGGTCATGCGCCTGAGCCGCGGCCACCTCAACCGTGGGAATAACCACGCCGAGAACTTTGACATCCGGCGCATATTCCGGAATAAAACGCTGCTGAATATAGCGCAAGGCAACGGCTGTTGCCGTATTGCAGGCAATTATAATCAAAGCGCATTTCTTAGAAATCAAAAATTTCATCGCTTCCAGCGTATAGGCCAAAATCTGTCCCGACGTTTTGTCTCCGTAAGGAAGATTGGCAGTATCGCCGTAATAGATATAATCGTATTCCGGCAAAGCATTAATAAAAGCCTTGGTTATGACCAAACCGCCCAGGCCGGAATCAAAAATACCGATTTTCATTTTACACAATCCTTTTTATCAAACGAAATTATCATAAAGTTTCCCAACCGGCTTGACAAGGCCAATCTGCAACAGGCATAAAAAAATTCCGCAGCGGTCAAAACTGCGGAATTTTTCATTTCGGGAGATTTCAAATGTCAAAAGACTTTATTCCCCAACTTTCCATAATATCCTGCATGGCAAGATAAGCCTCCGGAACATTAGAACGTTTGTCGATGAATATCAAACGACGTTGCTCGTCCGATGCGGCCGAATCTCCTTTTGCCCAGCAGGATGCCAAAACATCTATCGGCAAAGAATGGGTTTTCATCCCCACTTTATCCAGAGATTCATTAACTTTCTCGACAACTTTTTTCAGCTGACGGAGCTCGAAGTAATCCGGCAACTCCCGACCGGAAGCATAGGCAAAGGCCTTGGCATCTTCCAAACTCAGCGTTACCGCACTCAAGTCAGCCAGCGGAATGTACATATCGGCATTGATGTAAATGCCCGCTTCCTGCCCATATTCGGGATGCGAGGAACAATAATTGTTTTTTAACAAATATTCCCCCGGACGCGGTGCATTTGACCGACCGCAGCAATAATCGTGAAATTCTTTGTTGCGGAGACCCAATGCGTCCAACAGCGCATACAGCGGATTATCCAGTTTGAATTCCTCCGCAGAACGAGATTGCGAGGTTTGGGCGGTCAAAGGTTGGAGTTGACGAGCCGCAACCGAACAATGCAATACGCCGCAAACTACTTTCTTGATTTTCGGCCCTTTACGGTAGACTTCCGTAACGCCGCAATCACCTCCGACTTCGCCGCTGGCCATCATTACGCTTTCATAATGACCTTCTTCGTATGAACTGTCGCCATCCACCCAGAAATCATTTGAGGGCAAGCGCGAAAAACCGATTTTCCGCAATGAAGCATTGATGGCATCCCGATTTTTGTTTATACTGTCGGCTTCCGATGAACTCGGCATCTCGACGCTGTTGAAAAAACAAAAAATCTTTGCCTTGGTATATCCCAGCTCGTCAGAACTACGACTATTGGTTACGTAACAATTGGAAGTCACAAAGACTCCTTTTGCCGTTCGTCCGGGAAGCGGATAAGCAAAATAGCTGTTGTCCGTAAAATATATATCTCCCGGCTTAGGACCGCTCAACGCCTGATACATATCATTCAGGCTGACGTTATTATCAGACAAGAAGCTGACAAACGCCTTAATTTGTTTCTCATTCATAATAATTTTTTTAGTATTCTTTAACAAAACCATAGTCATAAGTGCCGGCTTCCTGCCAGAGGCCGTCAGCATCGCGTTTGTACTCCGTCAGAAGGTCGTCATGCATTTCCTGCGTGCAACCACTCATCCAGACCTTATAGTAACGAACGTTTACCGTTCCCTCGGACAAACTGACCGAAGTGTATTCCCGGTCACAAAACTTGCGCATTTCGCCCTTATCATACTGATAAAGACATGATGCGGACTCAAAGACGTCTTCGCCGAGATGTTTATAACATCCCTTAAAAGCCGGCTTTTCTCCGGGAGCCTGCGTAAACAAATAAACTTCCGACCGGTCGGCCTTCAGCGCAAACAAGCTGTTTTTTTCCGACCCAGCCCAAAGCTCCAGGTTTTTGGGAACATATTTTCCGTTTTCCCAGACAAACACATACTGTTTGTTGAGAATAACCAAATCCCCGTGCTTTTGAAGCGAATCACCCGGATTATGGCGCTTGCCGTCAATCAAAAGCAAAGGACGTCTGGTTTCGGACAATTCACTGTCAGATCTGTCAGCACACCAACAACTCATAATATCAGCAGGAAGTTCTCGCTGCGGATACGTAATACGAGCAAGGCTGCGTTCGATTTCATCCCGGGCCATTTGAATCTGCCACAGCTCAAAGCTGTCGGGGATGCGCCCGCCTTTAATTCTGCAGAAAGCCTGCGCTTCTGATTTGGTCAACTCATGTTTGGGATAGTTAAGAGTCAGGTATATGTCGTCATTGATGACAATCCCTTTCTCATAATCATAAACAGAGTCACGGGAACGCCGATTATCCTTCAACATATAATAACCGGCTTCATTACTGGATTTTAAATCCTGTGCATTATACCAAACTGTCGGTACAGATGCGATTTGTTTTTCGTTCTTCATAATAAAACAAAAAATTAAGTTAATAATAGCGTTTTGATGTACAGACTCATAAACCCGAAGTTTGATTTTGTCAAGAAAATCAGTGACATTGAGTTTACTTTTAATTGCGGAAAGCCTCGTCTTCTTTTGTTAGCTGCAAATGGCATTGTCTGATTTAATCCGGCTGTCGGGACAAAAAAAAGCCGCCTCAAAGGCGGCTTTTTTTGGTGGGTGTGGCTGGGATCGAACCAGCGACCCCTACGATGTCAAAATGTCCCTTTCCCCTGTAATCCTTAGCCTGCAAGTGTTTTTATGTTGTGACACACATTGTGCCTAAACAGTGTCAACTATCGAATCGGTATACGTAATGCTCACGGATTCGTGTAGCGTAGTGGTTGCAGATGCTTAAATAGACAATTAGATCTTCACTCTATTCTCTTTATGATTTTATGATTCTATCAAAGTAATAACCAATCCTACACACGACTCTAAAAAATGTAAAAAGACTTTCAATAATAAGTAAGTAAAAAGTGGCTATGAATGCAAACAAGGCGCCACGAAGTAGATCAATCAAAGATTCTGCAAAAACAGTATAAAGGTCGTTAAATTTATATATAGAGAGTAGATGGATTCTGATAGCGAAATCACTTTCACATATAAATAGCATATTTATTAATGAAAAACATATCAGCGCAATAGAGGTAATATTAAAATAGGATACATTATAAAAGATTTCCTCTACAAGCATTGAGTTTTTTTCTTTTATTAGATCATCTTCAAAGTTTATTGGAAGCTTTTTTTCTTTATCCTTGCTTACTTCCTTTTCACAATTCTTTATGCTTACTAAATAAAATAATGCACTAAATCCGAATCCTAGCAATATAGAATAAACTGTTAAGACTGAATTTATAAGGTTTACTGATAACTTAGGAAAAATATATGCAATAATTATAGCCAATAAAGCTTTTTTCCATAATGCTACTTTTATATTCTCTTTTGCTCCAGTGGAATAATCATAAAATGTGTTATTATTATTCTCAATTATGTCAAGAATTCTTTTAAACATTTTCCTTCACCGATAAAACATCTGACTTCAACACTTCAATGATTTTATTTTTAACTTCATCATAATCTGGATGACCTCCTACTCTTTTCAATATATCTAAGGGAACTCTGCTTGCAAAGTTATTTTCATCAATCATATAAAACTTTTTTCGCCGACCTTCTATATCCAAAAGAACTTTACACTCTTCAATGTCACGATCTTTCATATCAAACAGCTTCTTGTTTTCTATAATCTCTTTAATGCCATCCTTTATTTGCCTCTTTCCTTGACCCAACAAAGGAAAGAAATCTCTTTTTATATTGTCTTCAAAGTTATCTTCTTCACTTTCTTTTGAGAAAGACCAAGCACCCGAAATGCCATATTCGTTCTTAGACGCAATATCATTTGATTTTTTAGAAAACTTTATTTCCACAGCCTTAGGTTTTGCGTTTTTAACAAAAAAAGATGTATTATTAAAGGAATGAAACTCCAAATGCTTTTTATTCTTCATAAGGCTGTATATTGTTTCTTTAAGAGGAGAATACCCCCCATAATTACCTAAGTATTGACTTGCAATATAAATCTTGCCACTTTTAGATAAATATAACAAGAAAAAAAATGGTCTAAGATTCAAGCTATCTGCGGTTATTTTTCCAACACTTAAATTTCTGTATTCGTGCCCCCAATATCCAGCCTCATATAAACCACAAATTGATAGATCGACTATAACATCCTCACATTTTAACACTTTCACTCTAGATTTTGACTTTATGAGGAGTTCATAATCTTTATCAATCTCCTTAACCATTGAAAGGGATTTAAAACCGTTTGTAATGTCCTTAAACTCTTCTGTAGTTATTGGAATTTCCCTATCATTTTTTATGTCATATCGATCCAAATAGTGAAAACTCACGCTGACTTCTTCGAATTTACTTTTTTTCTTATCAACTTCGTCTTGATAGTTTGTTTTTTTCGCCATATGTTTGACCTTTATTAAAAATATTTACGCCTCTTTGTTTACTATAGCGTTACAATAGATAATATTTAAAGCTTTTTAATTGCATTAAACACAGATAACCATAAAACATAAATCAAATTGTAAGATATTTCACTTTTAAGTAGATAATTCAAAATGCTATGAATGTTTACTGATTCGTGTGGCGTAATGGTTGCATCTCAAAACAATAGCAACTACTCACTTTTAGCACATTAAGTCATTGATAGTAGCCAATTAGTTGAGCTTACTGGTAAACTTAATACCATTTTGATCACAGAATTGTTGATGTTTACTTTTTATTTCCTTTAACCAATTAGCAAAATCTCTTGATATTGGTACATTCAAGCGTTTCTTAACTTTGTTTTGCTCTGCCTCAATTGAATAATAAGGCTTTTCTTCATCTAAGAACATATTTTTCCACGACAATTTGCGAGCCGTGCCACAACGGATTCCTGTTACCTGCAAAAAATGTATATAATCTAACAAAACACGCCGTTGCTCCTTCTGAATACTATGTTTTGTATTTTCATAGCGAATTTTAGCATTTTTTATCAATTCTTCGGTTTCTTCTTGGGAAAATTCATCTCGGCGGTTACTGACCACTTCAAATTGTTGGAATTTTAAATTCTTTTTAGGACACAAATATCCATTTGCCATCGCAAAATTAGTAAAGCTACGTAAGGCACAATTTTCTCGGTTTAACGTAATGTCTTTAACATCTTTATTTTGATATTTTCTGGCTCTTCGCCAAGGATAATATCTGGTTATATCAACTTGTTTTAATTTGGATAGCTTTATTTTCTTCTCTTCCAGATATGGAAGCCAATGCCGTTGGATAGTATCTTGGTTATACTGGGTTGGTTTCGTGTCTACATATTCTTTAAATATTTTAGATAGATCTTTATCTTCAACACTAATACCTAATTCTATGTCTCGCAGCACTTCTTTATATACTGTATCAGCAAATTTATTTGCCAGCTTTTCATTACTTGTTTTTAAGGATTTCCTAATTCGTTTATGTGTTTCAGGATGGATAAAATCAATATAATAATTATTGTTTCTTTTATAGAGATTGTAATCAGACATAAGTAACCTTTCTGTTTTTAGTTATTAACATAATTTTTCTCCATAAAATAAAACTGGGATAAATATACTGCAAAATTGCGAATCTGTCAAAATGATTCGATATAAAAAATTAATATTATTTTACAATATGTTAGCACATATAAATTTGTCACAAAATTCTCATCCAGCGGTCATTCTTTGGCACAAATGAACGATTTGGGTTCAAAATTGTGCCAAATTTGTGACTTTAAAAGATAAAAACATTACGCTTTCGCTTTGCTAATACATTGTTTTTGCTTATTTATACTGGTAGGTACACAAAAAAGAAAAGGCTTACCAAATTAATGGAAAGCCTTAAACTTGTTTTGAAGTATTCTATTGATATTTCTTATAAAATTGGTGGGTGTGACAAGGATCGAACTTGTGACCCCTACGATGTCAACGTAGTGCTCATACCACTGAGCTACACACCCGTTAATGAGAGGATGTTTACAATAAAAAATTTTATAAATCAAGAATTTTATTGCATCTATTCAAAAAAATTATGCAAAACTCCGGGGCATTTCCGACGGAAATATCCGGCATTAGCGAATCTTTAACATTTGTTTTGCTATAATTTGTTAGCTTAGAAAAGGAAACGAAACGTGGCCGAAAAAAAAATCGATTTTCGCGTAAACTACAAAAAGCTGAATATCTTTGAGGAGTTTAACACCAAAGACATTCAGTTTCCGGTGGTATTGTCTTCTCCGCACAGCGGCAGAGACTTTCCACCCGAGTTTCTGGCCAACAGCAAACTCAGCGAAGATGAGCTGCGCAGCTCAGAGGACAGCTTTGTCACCGAAATCGTCCGACAGGCTTCCGACGCCGGAATTCCGCTGCTCAGCATGAACATTCCCCGGACTTTTGTGGACGTTAACCGCGATAAAATCGAAATCGACGAGCAAATGTATTTCAATGCGCCGCAAAATCCCAACAGTTCCGGCAGCCGCCGATGCCGGGTGGGACTCGGCGTGATTCACCGAATCGTCTCGCAGAGCAAAAACATTTATGACGGATTGATTTCCTATGACGAAGCTATGGAAAGAATCAAAAACGTATATGACCCTTATCATAAGCGATTAAAACAGCTGGTGGACAAATGCGTCCGCAAGTTCGGCCTCTGCGTTTTGATTGATTGCCATTCCATGCCGTCCATGATTTGCAACATTATGAACGAGACCCGACCGCTTGACTTTTGTTTGTGCACTCTATTCGACGAGAGTTGTCCAACCCAGATATCTGAAAATTTAAGCCGGGAGCTTGAAAAAAAGGATTACAGGGTTGAGTTTAACCGTCCGTATGCCGGCGCTTATATCGCTTTCAACTACTGTCAGCCGCGCAAAAACATTTTCACCATTCAGCTGGAGATTAACCGCAGCTTGTATATGAATGAGAATGTATTTCAAAAAAACGCAAATTTTCAAAAGGTTAGCAATGACGTAAGCCAGGCGATTATCCGACTTGCTAAAATTTTGCTGGATTTTAAAAAATAATTGTGCTATAAACCCCCTTGTTTTTGCGATCTGCCAAGAATAATTTATACGTGCAGGTCTTTGATTGTAACTATAAGCAATGATTGTTTTATTAACAATTTGGGAGTTTATAAGTTTTTTTTGATAACCAACCTCAAGACGATATTCTAAAAACTTTTTCACGCCTTAAAGCAAGTTGAAATTGGCATATTTGTTGCATAAGGGATACTTGTGGCCGTTTTGGGGGAGCAGAGGGATGCGAAGTTTCGTATCAAAAAATTTAATGTTTTTGTTAATATTGCTGATGTTAATTCAGCCAGTACAAGCTCAGGCCTACTCCGAAGTCAGAGACGACGCCTTGGTTTGTATGGATGCCACACAAAAATTTGAAAAAAAGTATCAGATTAAAGAACACTTACTCACTACCATCTCGAGTGTCGAAACAGGAAGATGGAACGCCAAGACAAAGCAAAAAGTCGCTTGGCCGTGGACCGTAAACGCTCAGGGCAAAGGAACTTACTTTGAAACCAAAGCGCAAGCCGTCCGTGAAGTCAAACGCCTGCAAAAAGCGGGTGTCAAAAGCATCGACGTCGGTTGTATGCAAATTAACCTGGCATATCACCCAGATGCTTTCAAGAGTGTCGAAGAAGCATTTGACCCCGAAAAAAACGTTGAATACGGGGCAAAATTTTTGAAAAACCTTTATGCCAACAGAGACAATGACTGGATTAAAGCCGCCATGGCCTACCATTCCAGCGTTCCCCGGAAGGCTCAGAGATATAAAAAGAAACTGGTTTCAGCTTATGAAATGGTCAAGCAGGCTCAAAACAACCTGAACACAAAGTTGTTCGGAAAAGTTGAACAGCCTAAAACAAAAAAGCTTGAAACTGAATCTGTCTATGCTAAGAATAAAAGAAGAATCGAACAGACGGTTGCTCAAAAAGCCAATGCGTGGCGTCAGGCAAAGCTGGAAGAGTACCGGAAAAACAAGCAAAGATAGAATTAACAAGGGATTATGGCAGACTATACGGCAGAGAACGGCTTTTACTGGAGGCCTTTAGGCGGTAACAATATTGACCAGATAAGCGGCCACTGCTACCAGTATACGGATGTCATAAAATCAAAAAAAGAAATATCCCGGACGACAATCATTGTTGACTTGGGAAAATTTGACAATCATCAGGCCTTGGGCATAAAAAATTCGGCAGCAGCGGTTCCAGACATCAGAGAACTGCTTAACAGCCGGGATTTACTGCCCAAGGCTATTTTTATCACCCATTCCCATCCCGATCATCTTAACGGAATAGTCCACTATCTGAAGGCAGGCTACGTTTTGCCGACCCTGTACGGCGGCAGATATACCAAAATGATTTTGGATGAGCTGTATGAGGAGTTCGGGTTAGCGCAAAAACGCCGTCCCATGTTCCAAGTCGTCGCCGACGGAGACATCATCAGCCTGGGCAGCCTGGAAATTGAGGTTTTGTCTTCTTCCCACACCTGTTTTGACAGCTTCGGACTGATTATAAAATCAAAATACGCAACGGTATATCATACCGGCGACATGAAAATCGACCGCAGCACCTATTTCCGCAAGCCAACCAACCTTAAAAGGATTAAACAACGCGCCCAAGAGATTGACTGCGTGGTTGCGGACTTTTACGGCGTTACCGAAGACGGGTTTGCCGTCAAAGAGGTGACGACGTTTAAAAAGCTGGTTGAACTGATAAAGAAATCCCGCAAGAAAAAGATTTTTATTCCGGTATATCCCACACATCCGGAAATGTATATTATGGCCTTTCTGGCAGCATTGAAGCTACGTAAAAACGTCATTTTTTACGGCAACAAGGATTTTTACAGCTACCTAAAGCTGATTGTCCGATACGGAATTTCGTTTGAAAAAATGGCGGGCAAGAGAATAAAAGTTCTGTTTAAGCCGGACGAAGAGATTGGAAGCCTCGACGACAACTATGCCGTAATCGGGACTTACAACGATTTGGGGCCGTTTTGCAATGAAAACAAGGACGCTTACGGGATTATTACCGCAAAAACTTTCTTCAACCCGCTAAAAGGGCAGCTTAACTCCCGCAACATCCCGTTTGCCAGCGTGGAGAACATTCCCGAATTGCAGGGATACGGACACGGATTTTTGGGCGATTACGAATATTTGAACAATATTTTGACTCACCCCATATTTATCCCGACCCATTGCCCGGCATATGTTACGGACAGTTTTCGCGAGCTGGCGGAATGTCTGGAGATGAAGCTCATCAGCACAACACCGCGCAATAATGACGTTTACCGCCTCAGCGGCAAAAGCTGCGAACTGGTCAAATCAAGTCCCGCAACATGGCTGGTCGTCAACTATGACGACGATTATGCTTATTTTACCGAAGTATGGCAAAAGCCAACCTCCGGCGAAGGTTTTCTGAAGAGAACCATAAGTTCGCGCCGCTGCCGCAACAAATTTAAAATGTTCATCCATCAGCGCCAAAGAAAAGGAACATCTCATGGAATTAAAGAAATACACTAAAGAATATACCATCCGCTCCTATGAATGTGACCGCAACAATAATTTGCGGATTGTGACGTTAATGAACATTTTTCAGGATATGGCAGACATTAATGCCGCGCAGCTGGGGCTGGGACTGGACTATGTCCTAAGCAAGGGATTTGCCTGGGTCGGTTCAAATTATGAAATTCGCATCAAAAGGCTGCCGAAAATTCACGAGAAAGTGAAAATCGTCACGTGGCCCGCCGTTGAAAAGAAACTGGCGGCAATCCGCGATTATGAGGTTTACGGAAAAGACGGCGAAAGAATCATTGCAGCTTCAAGCCAGTGGATTTTGATTAATTTTATGAAAAAAAGACCGATTTCACTACGAGACAATCTGCCGGAATATCAAATCATCGACGACAGAGCGATAGAAACGGAATTTGAAGGCAAAATAAAAGAGGTTGAAAGGATAGACGAACAAACAAAATTCAGGGTCCGCTTTGATGATATTGACCTGAACAAGCATGTTAACAACGGCGTTTACGCCTTATGGGCATCAGAGGCGGTCAATCCGGATTTTCGTCTGTCTCACAATCCGTCTAAAATCGAGATTAATTATAAAAAAGAAGGACATATCGGAGAAAAGATTACGGTCTTAACCGAATGTGACGGACTTGTCACCACGCACAGCATCCAGACTTATGACGGCGATAACCGCGAATTGGCTCGGGCAAGAATCGAATGGGCCGAAAATGAGGAATAATAGAAAAGGAAGAGGCAAATCTCTTCCTTTTTAAGTCAACCACGTGCATTTTTTGCAATGAAATAATTTATCTCCCGAAAGTAAGTCTGCCTTTCGATAACATCCGGCAGTTGAACCGATGTCCTAAACATTTCGCGAATTTTTTTGAGCTCGTTTTCAGAGCAAAAATAAAAATAACATTTCCTTTTAAGTGAAGTTATTGAACAATACAAAACTTCAATCTTACAAGACGGGGCCTTTCGTTTAAGCCGCCGTTTAATCCGAAGATGCACTCCGTAACAAACCAGCAACATGAGCATCCAACCGGTTCCGATTGTAAAAACGATTGAACAGACTGCATAAAAAATCAAAAGATACACATTGGCCAATTCATAATGAAAGGCATGGTATAAAATGACCATCAATACGCCGAAAAGCAATACCATTATTGCATTAAACAGCTCTCTTCTAAAAATTTTGTTTTTCATGGCTATAATTGTTTAATTAATAATTTGAGCAATTACATTGGTTTTAGCATCATTTTTATAAAAAAACAATTCCTCTTTTCCGTCCATGCCTTACAAATAACTATTTACTCTCTTTTTGTTTTTTGTTATAATAAAACTCAGGAACAACAGGTTCCGGACTTTTAACTGTCAAAGGACAAAAACGATGAGATATTCAAGTTTATTGGCTTTGTGCGCGTTTATGCTCTGCTTAAACGTGCCGGAGGTGAGAGGTGAAATTCTCGCCGTTCACACCTATGATGTAATGACACACACCGCACTTCTTCCGAAACCTGTTGCTTCCGACAACACCTTCTCACTTGCCGCAACCTGGTGGCTCCCCGATTGGCAGGGCAGCCAGGGCTCCCGCGGTTCTGATGATGTCGGTGGCGGGGACCATGACGGTAACTGTGAGAAAAACTACGGAATGCATACGCCTTCCAATATTGACAACAGATATATCTGTTCCAAGTATAACTACAATGTGACCTCTTCTCTCAAATGTCAC